>Ga0224504_10000024_pt1 | contig 54392 bp, 47 predicted proteins | sample SF_Oct11_sed_USG_3_FD_170160 | JGI IMG/M metagenome (GOLD analysis project Ga0224504, IMG submission 170160) | Sediment microbial communities from San Francisco Bay, California, United States - SF_Oct11_sed_USGS_24 | ecosystem: Environmental > Aquatic > Marine > Sediment | place: USA...
CGAGACCATGGGCGTCGAACCGGTGCCCATGGGTATCAAGATTCCGGGCAACCAGCAAGTCGATGTTCCGGATTTTCTGGGTAGCAAATAAAAACCCGGTAGTTATCTCAACACCGGGCTCCGAAATAGAATAAAGAAATAACCTCTTAAGGGGACTTGGTCTTCTCCTCCCCACGGAAATCTTTTTTTACCAATCCGGCCGTCGCCAGGTGATGCCGGTCTCGACGGCTATAGCCATCATATTCCGGTTCTGCGGCAGCCACAGATTTAGGCACGAACCGTTGCGAGGGATTGATGTTTTCCTCTGCAAATTCACGCCTTGCGTCCCAGATCTCTTCCCTGCGGGATAGCCGATCGTTTGACGTTGGGGTCAGTTTTTGCGATGACTGCTGGAATGTCTTTTTCTGCAACTCGTGCGTTCTGCTTGACCGCCTGGTCAACCAAACTACCGCGAAAGCGATTACTCCCACGGATATCAGAAACCCAATCGTACCCATTCTGAAATCCTCCAAGACCTACCAGGCTTCGCTGCGCGCCCAGGCAACGATATAGCCATACCTACCAGAGACTTTCAAAATCCGTTTGATCCGTGTCGTTGACCCGATTCCGCCCTTGAATCGGTAACTGATTGAACTCTACTACTCTGTTTATAACACATTTTGATCATTTTTTGATCATTATTACACATCTGATTACCATCCCCAGGGCGTTCTGACTTCCTGCAAAGAGCCCCGTTTTGCGAGCCTGGGCGTGCCGCGGTAGTGAAACGCAGCTGTGGCTTCCTCATCCGCTTCAGCCTCTCTTTCTTTAACCACCCCATAACGATCTTCAATAAGAATGCGCAGATTGTCCTTTCTTTTCAGCAGATACTCGCTGTTCTCAATGGTCTGCTTTTTACTTACCAGTTGGTCGACGAATTGATGGAGTGTTTCAGAAACAGTTCGGTCACTGGCCTTTCCGACGTGCGCCTGGTTCCCCGGCCACCCCCACGGGGCAGGCACATTCAGCCGGCTATCTGGCTGCGGAGCTTCGCCTGCCGCTTCGGTCATGGCTCTGGATTGTGATGTTATTGTGCGATTCCTGCCTGCTCCGAGCTCATACTCATCGCCCCTTCGACGGAAAACCAATATGCACAGCCCCATAATCCCAAGAATGATCAGGATATACGTGACATATTCCATTCTGAAAGCCGCTCCTTCTTGTTTGAATATCTGACTTTCAAAATCCGTTTCGTGCGCAGATACTTCGCCTTTAAACTACATTACAGTGTTGTCGATAAAAAGTTGGTCAGCAAGTGTCATTAGTTCACATGATAAAAAGAATTCTCAATCTGACCTTGTTATTCCTGCTTTCGAGCGCAGTCAGCGCCGAGGATCGCAAGGACGTCACGCAGCAGTTCATCAAACTGGCGCTGCAGGGCGACCTGAGCGTGGCCCATTCGCTTTTTTCCGGCCAGGATACCCAGCACCTGTCATCCGGCAGTATCGAACTGTCACGGCAGTTTCAGTCACGATTTGTTGACCAGGTTGCCGACGCTTCTCCAGGCACCGGTGATGTGCTGGCCGATAGCCTGGTTACCGCCTATCGTACCTATTGGAAGCTTGGGTTGACAGGGGAACTATCCGGTCAGCAAGCAGGAATTTTCCTCGAGAAGGCGCTGGCGGAAATCCTGGCCAGTCACGACATACCCGTCGAGCCGCAACCATCCTCTGACATCTACCAGAAGATGGGTCTTGCCCTCACACAAAGGGGCTTTCATTTCCTGGAAGCCGATGCCCCACCCTTCAGGGACCTGTTCCTGTGGAAGACCGAAGAAGTCAGGAGATACTCGGTTCGCCTGACGGACGGCTCCGAAAATGTCGATGTGGTGTTCCTATCGGATCTGTTCAGCCTGGGTTGGAAAGAATACGCCACGTTTGGCCTCGCCTTCACCACGGGCTGGGTTACGGACGGCCGCCTGTACTGCATAGATTGGGCGTATGACCGGCAATCTGAGAAATTCGAGGTTTCCTACCTTAAACACGAATCCCGCCACCTGGCTGATTTTAGGGACTTCCCGGGCTTAAGTTCAGCGGACCTGGAATATCGCGCCAAGCTGACCGAACTGGCTTTCGCTTCAACCACTGCCCTGCGCCTGATGGAGGATTTCAGTCGTAAAAGCATCCCCAACCCACAAGCGCCCCATGCCTATGCCAATTACCGGGTGACGCGGGATATTTACCGGCAAATCATGAATGAACCCTTCCCTGAATCAACACAGCCCTGGGCAGGCATCAGCACCGCGAAAATCACCCGCGCTTCGAGGTCCCTGCTTGAAGCAGACTCCTCCAGGCTGCGCGCGTTAAGCCGCTGACCTGCGGTTCGTCAAAAGTCAAAACGCCCGCGGATTCCACCAAAGTAACCCCTGCCGCGGGTCGAGTATCCGAGCACATCCTCGTACGCTTCATCCGTTAGATTGGTAATGCGTGCGATCAGCTCCAGTGACCGGGTGATTTTCCAGCCCCCCGCCAGGTCCAGCAGGGTATAGCTGTCCATTTTCACCCGTTCGCTGAGGAAGGTGGCTGGATCGAAAAACACGTCGTATTGCTTGCCGGTGTAGGAAAGATTCAGGTTGGCGTATCCCCGGTCGCTCGCGAACGAATATTGCACGCTCAGGCTGCCCATGTGCCGTGGCCGCCTGAGCTCACGAACGTCCGTGTCAGCCATTGGCTCGGTGGAATCGGTGTAGGTGTAGTTGGCAGCGATATCGATGTGTTGCAACAGCTGCCAGCCAAAGGTGACCTCCACGCCCTTGCGGTTACTGTCGGCGTCCCGGTTTACCGCCGTAAAGAGGAAGGTATCTGGGTCAAAGACGAATCCGTCAATTTCATTGCGCAGATTCTGGTGAAAATAGACGGCCCCAAAACTGACGCCCTGCTCTGCCCAGCGGCTATCGAACCCCAGTTCCCAGCCCGTGGACTCCTCGGGTTTCAGATCCGGATTGCCGATGAACTGATCAGGGTAGAACCCATAGCGCTCGGTAAACGTGGGCGCCTTGAAACCGGTTCCAATCGAACCGCGCAGGCGAATGACCTCTGTGGCCTTGTAGCTGATTGCGGTTTGCCAGGTGGTGATGTCGTCAAAGTCACTGAAATCGTTGTACCGGCCGCTCAGGGTCCAGGTCAGCCCTTCGAGCGGTCTGCCCACGTATTCTGCGGCAAGGCTTGTCTGGTCATAGCTTTGATCCTGATTGGGGTCGCCCCAGGGCAACGCTTCTCCCCGCTGTGAGAAGTCCGTATCGATGTAATCAAAAGCGGCCGTCAGGCGATGGTGCTGTTCCTCACCGAGCAAAACGCTGCCCCGGGCGCGGGCATCGACCACCTGCGCCGCCGTGGAGCTGTTGAACACGCCGTCATAAAAATTTTTGTTGTCACTGTCTGTGTAGTTGATGGACGCACTTCCGGACCAGCGGCTGCCGGTGGGTTTAAAGCGCAGCTCACCGCGTAAATAAGTCCGCTCGGCTCGGGTTTCACGATCCGTGTCGGTCGGCAACCCGGTTACGTAAAAGTCGACGTCGTCAAACTGGGACTCGGCATCAACGTACTGGCCTGAAGCCACCAGCGTCCAGGCATCTCCGAGATCCCACTCCAGCCCCGCGTTTGCAGTGGTGTTATCTGAGCCGTCCTTCTCATCGCCGGCCCGCGCGATATTGATGCCATTGGTCGTCGCATAGGAAATTCCGCCCTGCAGCCTGAAGTTTTCCCGGCTTAAGCCGCCATCAACCGCCCCATCGAAGCTGCTGAACGACCCGCCCTCCGCTGAACCGCTAAGCCAACTCTCCCGGGCATCTTTGCTGCGGATGATATTGATCACGCCGGCCATCGCGTCCGACCCCCAGATTGAGCTCTGCGGACCGCGGATTATCTCGATGCGCTCAATATTGGCCGTGGTTGCATATTGAAACTGGTACTCGTCTGCCGATGCGGGATCGTTGGCGCGAATGCCGTCTACCAGCACCAGCATGTGATTGGCCTCGGCGCCCCGCACCCGGACCTGGGTTTGCGCACCAACGCCACCCGCCTGGCTGACACTGAAGCCGGGCACATCGCGCAACAGGTCAGCCAGGTACTTAACCTGCTTCTGCTCAATCTGCTCGCGGCTGATGATGGTGATGGAACTGGCCACATCGTTGATGGAAACAGGCTCCAGTGAAGCGGTTACCACCAGGTCATCCAGTTCGGCAGGGGCCTCGTCGAAATGCTCTGAAGCGGTGGTTTGCTGGCCAAATGCACTGGGCACAAAGCAACCGGACAACGCAACCGCTGCCGCCAGTGGAATCAAAACGTTTTTCATTTTTATGTCCCGCGCTCTCACCCGAACGCATTGCAGCGCTATCGAGGAAGCAAAGAAGGGTGCGGCTGTAGTTTTGCAGTCTCGCCCGCCTTCGCCCTCCGCGATGGCACGTTACGATCAACTGCTGGCCGGTCTCCGGACTCACGAAGGGCAAGAAAGATGCCTGCGCCGGGTCGCCTTCCCATACCTCGCAGGTACAGTGGCTGCGATGACCCAGCCTTCGCCTACCGTTGCGGGGGCAGTGACGGATTTGTTCCTCACATGGAGCAGAACGCACCGTCTTCCCGTTTAATCCCCTTGCCGGGCGGCATTGGGGACACCTGCAGACTCGGCGTCAGGATGACGCAGAGCACATTGCAAGTCAACGTATGGATTGAAATCTCAGTCAGTCTTGCAGGCTTTTTCTGCCATTATTTCGCTGTAGTCGTGTAACGTCGCCGCCAGTCGCTCTGCCAGCATGCGCATCATGGCCCGGGCAATTTTGCTGTTCTCATCCACCAGGCGCAGAAATACATCCTGACTGAAACGCAACAGAACGAGCGGCGTTTTAGCCCGGATAGTGGTGGTTCGGGGAATCTTCGACAACAAGGCCATTTCACCGAAAAATTCATTGCAACCCAGCGTAGCCACAGTACTTTCAGCACCGCGGGATTCCAGCACCACGTCAACCTCACCCTCGACAATCACGTATGCATGATGGCCCGGATCGCCCTGGTGGAAAACTTCCTGGTTTTCTTCGAATTGCAGACGCTCGCCGGTGAATGCCAATAACTTCAATTTCGACCGGTCGATGTCGGCGAACAACGGAATGTCCATCAACAGGGTGACGATCTCATTGAGCCCAACCGTAGGCGCGTCATCGTCGTTCTTTGCTTCCACTGCCCGGCCTGGTATGTCTCCGTCATCAGCCTCGCTGGTTTCATCCTGGTAGTGCTTGATCTTGCCGCGGTCCATCAGCAGGACTTTTTCGAACTCCCGTCGCCGCTCTTCGGAAGTTTCGAACAGGATCAGACTTCGGCCTTCGAACTCTGTTCTGATATTGGCAAGAATCGATTCCTGGGCCTGAAGATCCAGTGAAGACATGGCGTCGTTCATGATCAGAATATCCGGCTGCTTGATCAGACAACGGGCTAATGCGATTTTCTGGTGTTGTGCCGAGGTCAGGCGGGAACCATCGACGCCAATCTGGTAGTCCAGGCCAACAGAAATAATCTCATTGCGCAGATCCAGTTCATCGACGATCTGCGTGAGCATTTGTCCGATTTGCTCGGTGCTGCCCGCTTTGCTGAATGCTGTCTTACCGAATATTATGTTTTCTGCAATACTGTTGGCAGCACTATAGGAATCCTTCTGGAAGAACTGTACTGAACTGCGCAAATTCTCCGGCAGATCCTGGGCAAACACTCGCCGGGCCTGCAGCAGGCGTTTCTTCATCTGCCCGTTGATCAGACCGACCTGGTGCTGTGTTTCCACCAACCTGAATGGCAGGGCCATCAATCTTGCGCGGTCGTCGTCATCCAGGCTTTCGATGCCGTTTGATTCGATGGCGAGCAGAATGCGTTTAAAGACGGGCATATCCGCCGAGTGGATGAAACTGAATCGCTCAAAAAACTCATGATCCGGCGACAATCCGTGGAAAATCTCAGCCTTGATGGCAGCCAGTTTGCGGCCCATTTCAAGAAAATCCCCGGCCAGGCCGGTCTTCTCGATCACCCGTTGCATGTATTCGTTACGCCCCAGGTTATCAATCGCGAAATAAGCACCTACCGGGGTTCCGAAAATGATATTTTCTGCGACAGTCGCATAGGTGTTATAGGAATCCACATCGAAGCTCTCGATGAATTGGTCCTTGCCGGCGGCGTGAAGACGTTGCCTGAATATGGTCCTCGCCTCCAGCAATTTTTTCGCCAGGTCGGGGTGCAACTCCGGCGAAACAGAGCTCTTTAACCCGATTTCATAAACTTCCTGGTCGAGATCAACCGACCCCAGGACTTCGACCATCCGCGCGTGCAACTCGTTTTCATCTTTACAGGCAGCGGCCTCGAAGTCGATCCAGTCTGTGGCAGCGTGGTAGGAGGAGTTGCCAGCCCTCATGGATTCGGCTTGTTCATGCTCCAGGTCGGCGGACAGCGTTGCGGGTCTGCGCAGGAGAGGATAAACCAGCGCATCATAAATCGAACCGGAGCGCAGAAAAGTGTGCCGGCCGATAGTGCCGATTCGGCGGCCCGTGACACTGTCCGGAAGTTCCGACAGGTTATTTTCTCCCAGGAAAACGCTACCGGAATGGGCAAAACTCTGCCGCCCCAATAATCGGGCGAATTCCTCTCTTCCGCTGCCGCCCGACCCGAGAATCGCGGCGTGAGTGGGAAGGGTCAACTGTATCGAGGCACCGTCGACAGACCGGTTTCCCTCCTCGTGCTCGACGACTACATTTTCTGCCACCAGCGAGCCCTGGCTGAAATCCGCATCCTTCGACTCCGCTTCAATCATGGACTTGTCGAGCAGGTCACCGCGGGCGAAAAACTCCTTCAACTGGTCGTAACGCACCCGGGAATTCTCGGCTTTCTGGTAGTAGTCGATCAGGTCTTTCCACGGCGAATACATGTCTTTGTACGCGGCCAGAACTGCGACCAAAGCGCCCAGTGAAATTTGCCCGTCGATCACCAGGTAGCCACCAATGGACAGGAAAAAGAACGGCGTCAACTGGGAGATGAACAGGTTCAGAATGTTCGCCGCATAGCGATTCCGATCTATCTGGATTCGGAATCGGAATATTTTGTCCAGGCGTTTGGAAAAATCAGCGAGCTCGTACTGGGATGTGTCGTGGCCATGAATCTCGTCGACTCCGGCGACGGTGTCAGTGATGCGTTGCGATATACCTCGTATCGCATCGACTTCGCCCCTCTGCAGCGTGTTAATTCGTTTTTGAATTTTTGGGATCAGGTAAATCTGCAATGGGAACAGTGCGATGGCCGCGACACCCATCATCCAGTTTTGCAAAAACATGAACAACACGATGGTCGCCAGTGTGCCAAAAGCGATCGCCGGAACTGCGAAAGCTTCAGCGATGAAAAAACCGAGGTTAGTCGTTTCTGCGGTAATCATGGAAACGACCTGGCCGCTGGACATATTCCGTAGTTCCGCAGGCGGAAATCGCAGCAGTCGCTCAATCAGGTCGTAACGCAGACGGCGCAGCAGACGATCACCGATGCGGTAACGGTAAGTGGCTGTGAAGAATTTCAGAACACCGCTGATAACAACCAGGCTGAGAAACAAGCCACAAAGCAACAGGAGAAAGGGAATCTGCTCGAACGGATAGCCGAGAATGATTCTTGGGAAGTTCTCTCCGCCGATGGCGTCGTTAACGATGATTTTCGGCAGTTCAAGTGTCAGGTAGAGAAAGGGCAAAGCAGCCGCGGACATCAGAATCAGCGCCACCTGATGACGCAGGCTGTACCGCAGGATAAACCGAAATATATTTGTTTCCATTTACCCGACGGGTATGGTGATCAATGGTGTGATTTTAGCGGCATTCCCCGACTGCAGCATCATGATCATGCTGACCAGTGCAAAGGTCACCTTACTGCTGGAATCATCGTCCGCAATATAGAACCAGGAATCCCGGTAGAAAATTTTCACGGCAGCGTGCTCAGGTTCTTCGTCGGACGACAACACCTTGAACAGCGACTCTCCGGTTCCGACCTCATCAAACGGCCCCCCGGCGACAATGGAAGAGCGCGATACGAATCCCCGAGATACATCCTCCTCAGGGACAACCACACCCTGGGAGAGAAAAAACATGGACGAGAAAAGTGAACGCGTGGCCAGGACCATGGTTTCGTCGTCAAGTGCCGCGCCAATCGCGTGTTGCAGTTTCAACGGTCGCCCGTCGCAGGCGACTTTCAGTGCCCCACAGGCTCTGTGAAAAGCCTCGGAGTCCACTGAATCGGGTGCGACCACCAGAGACAGTTGCGCCTCCTCGTCATCAGGAGTCTGTTCTGCGCCCAGGGACAACTTGCCATCTCGCTGCAGGTCACGCAATGATGATACGGCCTCGTGAAACTTGAGATATCCGGTCTGTGGATTGTCATCAGTCGGCGTATTGCGGAGTTGGTTCACCGAGTCCCCGACGATCAGAAGCGTTCTTTCAATGCTCCAGCCAGCCTGCACGATCAGCGCCAGCGTGTATATGTCCAGCGGCGTCATCATCTGGCGCACGAAAGCCTCACCCGTGTTGGGTGCATAAGTGATAAACGGGCTCTCGCTGATGCGCCCACCGAGCACCCCACCCAGATCGCTGCTTCCCGTATTACCCGAGAGCCCTGCAGAAGCTTCGCGGTTGAAACCACTGGAAATACTGGTGACATCGAGAAAAAGGACAGGGTCGCGGTAACGCTGGCGAACGATGTTCAGTAGAATCTGCTGTGACTCGGTTTCCTGCACGGCCATGTTGTATTGCGGTCGGCCACTCACGAGAACCTGAGGGCCGAGTTGCGCACAGCCGCTGAGAAACGTCAGGAGCGAGACCGCGGTAAGCAGTGCGAAAAATTTGACTTTATTCATCAATCCCCGATGGCGACGCATCTGTATCGAACGGTAATAACCAACTACCCGCCCGTGCATGTCTTATAGCTTTAGTGCGGTGAATTATAGGACCCAAGGCGTTTCAATGACAACATTCCCTTTTGGATATCGCATTCAGACACAAAAAAAGCCACCCTAAGGTGACTCTTTAAGTAGCGTTAATTCTTTCACAATCAACGCTTTAGGAGATGGCGTCCCCTAGGGGATTCGAACCCCTGTTGCCGCCGTGAAAGGGCGGTGTCCTAGGCCTCTAGACGAAGGGGACACTGTTGGTGGAGCTAGGCGGGATCGAACCGCCGACCTCTACACTGCCAGTGTAGCGCTCTCCCAGCTGAGCTATAGCCCCGGAAAGCCGACGCATAGTACTTATTTGGCCCAGTGATGTCAACGTAGAACGGCGCAATTTTCAATTTATTTTGCAATCAACGGACGCCCGCATGGTCGCCACGCTGTGGCCCTGCTTGAGGATGTAATCCAGCCAGCGATCCAGGGCCCGATTACGGCGCCAGGCCTGCTGCATGATCTGCCTGACCGGGTAGGAAGGGTGCGCCGTTCGCAGGCACCCCTGCCCCACGTTAAACGAGGTGGCTTCGGCGATGTGCACATCGTGGTAGAACCGGATATGCGCGTTCGGCGCGTAGCTCTTTTGCTCGCCATCCCTGAATTCGTAAGTGAGCCTGAAAAACGTCGTGTAGTTATGCCGCTCCAACACATCCATTCTGAGGTCGGGCGACCCGGAAACCCGTGAAACCAGCAAATCATGGAAGGCAAACTCATCCGGTATCAACAGGTGCAGTTGGCGGAAAATCTCCTCCTGGACCTGTTGCAGGCGTTTCAGGGCCGGAGGTTTGCGCAAGCTATTGGGCTGGAAGAAGGAAACCATTTGGATTTACCTAAAGCTCTCCCGGTCCGCCGTCAAGCGCGATTTGTCCCATCGATAGTTTGCCCTGGGTACTTTTTATCAGGAACTTCATACTCATGATGAATAGCCAAACACCTGTCTCTTTGCCGAATGGCAACAGTATAAACAAAAATCCCGCCGGGATTGACGGGATTTCTGAGTCTCGAAATCAGCTGGAATGATCAGAAATTTCCGGGTCTCCAGCTGATATTCAGGAAAAGGGATGCTGGTCTAGTTGTAACCACCCATGACACCCATGAATGACCTGTAGTGCCTGAGTTCCCCGATGGATTCGCGAATGTCCGACAACGCCTCGTGCCGATTCTGCTTGACGAAGCCATCCACAACCTTCGGCGCCCATCTCAAAGCGAGCTCCTTAAGCGTGCTGACATCCAGGTTGCGGTAGTGAAACCAGCGTTCAAGGAGAGGCATGTGGCGAACCATGAACCTGCGGTCCTGGCAGATACTGTTGCCGCATAACGGCGAAGTGCCCGGTTCCGTCCACTGCTGCAAAAATGCCAGGGTGCCCTGCTCTGCTTCATGCATTTCAACCTGGCTGTTGCGCACCCGGTCCCACAAGCCCGAAGTCGTATGGTGGGTCTGGTTCCAGTCATCCATGGCACGCAATGCCTCGACACTGTGCCGGATGGCATACACGGGCCCCTCCGCCAGCTCTTCCAGGTTGTCGTCCGTAACGATACTGGCGATTTCCAGGATTGAATCGCTGTCGGGGTCGAGACCGGTCATTTCCAGGTCCACCCAGATCAGCCGCTGCGCTTTGACTTTATCCATTTCTAGAGTTTGCTTGATCGAAAGCACAGGTACAATAGCTCCATGGCATTGGCAGCACGGGTACTGGTTTCCTACGGCAACCGCGGAATCGTCGAAACGTCCGATGGGAAGCGGATGGTCTGTAGCTACCGCCGGTCGGTTGGCCGGCCGTACTGCGGAGACCGCGTTGCCGTTGAAATGACTGGAGATGACCAGGTCTTGCTGGTCGGTATTGAACCACGAGACAACGAATTTGCCCGTGCCAACGCCCGCTTTCAAAAACAGGTAATTGCCGCCAACCTTGACCAGGTGCTGGTGGTTATAGCCCCGGAACCACTACCCAGTACTGACCTGGTTGAACGTTATCTTGTGGCCATCCACAGCCTGGGAATCAGCCCTGTCATTGTCCTGAACAAGTCTGAGCTTGTCGCACAGCGGTCAACCGCAACAGATAACCCCCTGAGCCACCTGGATGAATATCGTGAGCTGGGCTACCCCGTACTGGCCACTTCCTGCAAGGGAGAACCCGGCACAAAAACCCTGTGGCCTGTGCTGACCGAAAAAACCAGTATCCTGGTAGGCCAGTCCGGGGTGGGCAAATCATCCTTGATCAATCAGATCATTCCCGACCTGGACCTGCAAACCGGCGAGTTGTCCAGGGTGACCGGCAAAGGCACTCATACGACCACCACGACCATCATGTACGCGCTGCCCTGTGCTGGCCGCCTGATCGATTCACCCGGCGTGTGGGAATACGGTTTGTGGCGAATGGAACCGCGCGAACTGGAAGATGGTTTCATCGACTTTCACCCCTTTGACGGGCAATGCAAGTTCAACGACTGCAGGCATGCCGGCGAACCGGGATGCGCCATTCTAACGGCCGTGGAACAGGGGCAGATCAAACGATGGCGCTACCAGTCGTACCTGCGACTGCTTGAGCAAAACCGCTAAGACAGCGCCCTCTATTAAGCGGGCATGGTATATTAAGGATTCAATGAACAGATGATGGAGGCAGTGACATGACACGGATGGTTCTGGCGCTGATTTTCACCGGGTTGGCTGGTTTGTTTGCAACAACCAGTATTCCCGCAGACGTATTATTGATCGAGGAAGTCCGGCAGGCCGGGCGGATGAAAGTGCCGGAAAATGGGACAAAGTCCGCCGACGTGCGCAGCCGGTTTGGTGAGCCGGCGAAGGTACATCAGCCGGTCGGTGACCCGCCCATCACGCAGTGGGAGTATGAACACTGGAGTGTCTATTTCGAATATGACCTCGTGCTGTTCACCGTTTTGCACAAGGGTGAGGTCATCGATAAGAAAACAGAGTAAGTAAAGGCCGTCGGGATAGGGTATCCTTGCGCCCTTTCCCAACCAGGCACCCTTGATGGCCGAAGACATTCTGCAAGACCAACCCATCAGACAGATCCGGCGTGACGGTGTGGAGTACACCCTGCTCGGTACCGCCCACGTATCCCGGGCCAGCGCGGAAGCGGTAAAAGAGATGGCCTCGTCCGGCGAGTTCGACGCTGTGGCTGTCGAATTGTGCCAAGCCCGCTATGATGCGCTGACCGCAGAAAGAAAGTGGACCGATCTCGACCTTTACCGGATCATCCGGGACGGCAAAGCCGGCCTGGTCATGGCCAATCTCGCCCTGAGCGCCTACCAGCGTCGTATCGCAGAACAATTCGGTATCGAACCGGGTGCGGAAATGCGCGCCGCAACAGTCGCCGCTAAAGAGCAGGATATTCCCCTGCAACTGGTTGACCGGGACCTCGCCACCACGCTCCGTCGCAGCTATGCGAGCGTGCCCTGGTACAAACGCATGTACATGATGGCCGGGCTGGCCCTGGGCATGGTCAGTTCTGAGGAGATCGACGAGGAGGCCATCGAAAAGCTCAAGGAAGGCGATATCCTTGAATCAACGTTCACCGAGTTCGCCGAACAGTCGCCGGAACTGTATGAGGCGCTGATCGCTGAACGTGACCGTTACATGGCATCACGACTGCGCGAAGAGAACATCGATGCCGAAGGCAGAAAAGTCCTGGTCGTCATCGGCGCCGGTCACATGGAAGGCCTGGCGAAGCACCTGGAAAGCAGCGTTTTCGATCCCTCCACTGAACGCAAAACGCTTGAAGCCATGCCGCCGAAATCCCGCTGGCCGAAGGTACTTCCCTGGGCGATCATGCTGCTGATCATTACCGGCTTCATCATCGGCTTCTCGCGCAGCCCTGAACTGGGTTGGCAATTGGTCTTCTTCTGGGTCGTGATCAATGGCGGGCTTGCCGCGTTGGGCGCGCTGATCGCCAGGGGCCATCCATTGACTGTTTTGAGCGCCGTCATCGCTGCACCACTGACGTCACTGAATCCCACGATCGCGGCTGGAATGGTCACAGGGTTGGTCGAGTCCTGGCTCAGGAAACCTCGCGTTTCAGACCTCGAGAACCTGCGCTTTGACATCACCACGATGAAAGGCTGGTTCCGAAATCCCGCCACCCGCATTCTGCTGGTTTTTTTCCTTTCCAATCTCGGTTCTGCAATCGGTACGTGGGTGGCGGGCTTCAAGATTTTTGGAGCCTTGTCCTGAGATGCAGATCGGTCCCTACAGCCTGGACAATCCCCTGGCGCTGGCGCCAATGGTGGGGGTTACGGATCGATTTTTCAGGCAGCTATGTCGTGACCTTGGCGCCGGCTATGTCGTTACCGAAATGCTGGCGGCAAACCCGGCGCTGCGGGAAACCCGAAAGTCTCGTCTACGGGGCGATTTCCAGGGCGAGATCAGCCCGGTAGCGGTGCAGATTGCCGGCAGCGATCCGGACTGGATGGCAGATGCCGCCCGCTACAACGTTTCCCGGGGCGCCCAGATCATTGACATCAACATGGGTTGCCCGGCCAAGAAAGTGTGTAACAAGCTGGCGGGCTCCGCCCTGCTCTCCGATCCGGACCAGGTGCGCAGGATTCTCGACGCAGTGGTCGCCGCCGTCGATGTGCCGGTCACGCTGAAGATTCGCACCGGGCCCAGCCCGGTAAACCGCAACGGTATCGAGATTGCCCAGATCGCAGAAACCGCCGGTATTGCAGCGCTTGCTGTGCATGGCCGGACCCGTTCCGATCGGTTCAAAGGTGAAGCCGAGTATGCAACGATCGCGGCCATCTGCAACGAGGTGCAATTCCCGGTTTTTGCCAACGGAGACATCGACTCTCCGCAAAAAGCACGGGAAGTCCTGTCACGAACCGGGGCTGATGGCCTCATGGTCGGGCGTGCCGCCCAGGGCAATCCGTGGATTTTTCGGGAAATCCGGCACTTTCTGGATACCGGCCAGTTGTTGCCACCACCCAACGCTGAGGAAATTCTGGCCGTCATGGAGCAGCACCTGCTGCAGTTGCATCGCTCTTACGGTGAACGTCATGGCGTCAAGGTAGCGCGAAAACACATTGGCTGGTACCTGCAGGGCTGTCCGGATTCCACTGTGACACGCAAGCAGCTGATGAGCGCCCAAACCGCCTCTGAACAGTTTGCTATCCTCAATCACTATTTCCGAACAAGGTCCCAGCATGCAAGAGATCAAGTCAGCCAGCCGCCTTTTATGCCCTATCCTGGCGCCACTGTTACTGCTCGTCACGGGGCCCGTGCTGGCCAGCGAATCAGCTGATCCGGTCATACTTTCCTGGGTATCCGTTCTGCCGCCACTGCTGGCGATCGTTCTTGCACTGGCACTGCGCCAGGTCATTCCCGCCCTGTTCATCGGCGTCTGGTTTGGCGCCTGGGCGATCAACGGTTTCGGTTTCCTCGCTCTCTGGCAAGGCCTGCTGGAGTCCTTCCAGAAGCACATCCTTGCCGCCCTGGCCGACACCGACCATTCGGCGGTGATCCTGTTCTCGCTGATGATCGGTGGCACGGTCGGTATCATCTCCCGCAATGGCGGGATGCAGGGTATTGTCAACCTGATCGTCAACTGGGCTGACGACGCCCGCCGAGCTTGCCTGGCTACCGCCGGCATGGGCCTGGCGGTTTTTTTCGATGACTACGCCAATACCCTGGTGGTCGGCAATACCATGCGGCCGGTGACCGATTCGATGAATGTTTCGCGTGCAAAACTCGCGTATATCGTAGATTCCACCGCGGCCCCGGTAGCCACGCTTGCGCTGGTCACCACCTGGATCGGATACCAGGTCGGCTTGATCGGTGAATCGCTTTCTTACATTCCCGACCTCAACATGGAAGCCTACCTGCTGTTCCTGTCAACCATTCCCTACAGCTTTTACCCCTTGCTGGCCGTGGGCTTCGTGTTCATGGTTTGCGCAACGGGACGCGATTTTGGCCCGATGGCAAAATCCGAGGAACAGGCAAAAACGCGAGGCGTGAATACGTTCGATCATCTCGACTCCGCCCTCGCCGAAGACTGTAAACCCATCTCTCCGGTCGAAGGCAAACCGCTTCGGGCCATCAACGCCATCCTGCCGATTGCCTTGCTGGTGCTGGGTGTGATGGGCAGCCTGTACGTCACCGGCAGCGCAGCACTGGGAGAGAAAGAAGCCAGTCTGAAGAACATCATCGGTGCAGCGGATTCGTACAAGTCACTGATGTGGGGGTCGCTGATTGGCATGATGACCGCCGCCTTGCTGACCCTCGCCCAGCGTATTCTCAGCCTGGAAGAGGTGGTCAACTCCTGGTACTCGGGCGTCAAGTCCATGTTCTATGCAATGATCATCCTGATACTGGCCTGGTCGCTGGGCGGCATCACCGAAGAAATGCGGACGGCAGACTACCTGGTTTCGGTACTCGGAGACTCGCTGCAAGTCCAGTGGCTGCCCGTTATCGTATTTATCCTGGCCGCTGCAACAGCATTCGCAACGGGCTCCAGCTGGGGTGCGATGGGCATCCTGATTCCGCTGATCGTACCCCTGACCTGGGCCGTGATGAAGGCCAGCGGCTTTGCCGGTGCGGATGACATGCACATTCTTTATTCATCGATTGCGGGCGTACTCGCGGGTAGTGTCTGGGGTGATCACTGCTCACCGATTTCAGATACCACCATCTTGTCTTCGATGGCTTCGGGCTGTGATCACATCGAACATGTGCGAACCCAGATTCCCTATGCCTTGCTGGTTGGCGGAGTGGCGATGGGGGTGTGCCTGGTGCCGGTGGCATATGGTTTACCATGGTGGGTTGCGTTGTCGATTTCCGTTGGACTGCTGTTTACCGTGCTGAGACTGGCCGGGCGAAAAGCTGAACCCGGGCAGCAATGAGCACCAGTCCTTTCCAAGCTCGTTTCGGTGATTCCATCGAGTCATGGAGCGGCTTGCACGGCAGTTCGGCCGCACTGGCCATTCATGCGGCAGCCTCGGCTCATGCCGGGGTCAGCTTCATCATCATGCGTTCCAGTCACCAGGCGCAGGTGCTTTTTCGCGACCTGGAATTGCTGGCGACTGGCAGCTTGCCGGTCATGCTGTTCCCCGATCACGAAACCCTGCCTTATGACCCGTTCTCGCCGCACCCGGATATCATCGCTGAACGGCTGAAAACCCTTTCCGCCCTGTCGGCACTGCAGCAAGGCATCGTGCTGGCGCCGGTCACATCACTTATCCAGCGTCTGCCGCCGGCGGAATATATCCTGCAACGCAGCTTTCAACTGGCCCCGGGCCAGGACCTGGTGATAGAAGACTTTCGCCGGCGGCTTAACCATGCAGGATACGAAGCATCCGAACAGGTTTACCAGGCCGGACAGTATGCCATCCGCGGGTCGGTGGTGGACCTGTACCCGGCAGGAAGTCCTAACCCGTACCGCCTGGACCTGTTTGACGAGGAAATCGATACCATCAGGGCGTTTGACCCGGAGTCGCAACGATCCACCGGCAAAGTCGACCGCATTGAACTCCTTCCTGCCCGCGAATACCCCTGCGATGACCAGGGCCTTGAAGCTTTCAGGCGGGCTTTTCGTCTGCGCTTCGATGTCGATACCCGTCGCGTGACGATTTACCAGGACCTCAGGTCAGGCGTGCATCCACAGGGTCTGGAACAATATCTTCCGCTGTTCTATGAAAGCACCTCGTTCCTGTTCGATTATCTCTCTACCGAACCCAGGCTGCTGCTGCAACCCGGCTTTCTGGATGCCGCAGAGACGCACATGGTGCGCACAACCGAACGCTGGGAGCAGCGCCGTCACGATGTCGAGAGGCCTGTGCTCGACCCCTGGGAATTGTACTTTCATCGGAACATGCTCGAGGAACGCCTGGACCCGTTTGATGCCACGCATCTGCCGGACCCTGAGCTGAAGCCCAGCGGTGGCAACCTGTTCACGACTCAGCAGGCCCCCGATCTTCACATCCATGAAAAAGGCAAGGAAGCGGCTGCGGACCTGGCAGCCTTCATGGACCGGTTTGACGGCAGAGTGCTGTTTGCCGCTGACACGCCCGGACGGCGTGAGGTGCTCAGGACCACCCTGGCAAGTTTCGGAATACGGCCTGCGACCTATGACAGCTTCGCGGCATTCCGTAGCGGCAGCGATCGCTCGGGCCTGGCGGTACTGCCGGTCGAAGAAGGCTTCCTGATACCGGGTGAACTGGCCCTGATTACCGAGTCCCAGCTATTCGGCGGGAGGACCCGTCCACGGGTGCAGCGCTCGGTATCGGAGCGTGACCCGGAATCCATCATACGCAATTTGACCGACCTCTCAGAAGGCGCTCCCGTGGTTCACGAAGACCATGGTGTCGGCCGTTACATGGGCCTCGAGGTGTTGGAAATCGATCAGCGGCAGGCCGAGTTTTTGATGCTGTCCTACGCAGGTGGTGACAAGCTTTATGTGCCTGTTTCGTCGCTGCACCTGGTAAGCAGATTCACCGGTAGCGACCCTGAAGCCGCCCCTCTGCATCGCCTTGGCAGTCAGCAATGGGAAAAGGCCAGGCGCAAGGCTGCAAAACAGGTCAGGGATGTCGCCGCGGAACTGCTCGACCTCTACGCCAGGCGGCAGGCCAGGCAGGGCTTTGCTTTCTCGCTGGACCGCAAGCTCTACGCCGAATTTGCTTCGGGATTTCCATTCGAGGAGACCCCGGATCAGCAGGATGCCATCGATGCAGTGATCGCCGACCTCGAGTCACACCAGCCGATGGACCGGGTGGTTTGCGGCGATGTCGGCTTCGGCAAGACGGAAGTGGCTTTGCGCGCGGCTTTTGTCGCGGTTCAGGCCGGGCGGCAGGTCGCGTTGCTGGTACCCACCACCCTGCTGGCCCAACAGCATTTTTCCACCTTCAGTGACCGCCTGGCTGACTGGCCCGTCAAGGTGGAACTGCTTTCACGGTTTCGCAGCAGCGGCGAATCCCGGCAGGTGCTGGAGCGGTTGCGGGAAGGCAGCGTGGATATCGTTATCGGCACGCACCGGCTGATTCAGAAAGACATCCGTTTCAAACAGCTGGGCCTCGTGATCATCGACGAGGAACAACGCTTCGGGGTGCAGCAAAAAGAGCGATTGAAACAACTGCGCGCCGAGGTCGACCTGTTGACGCTGACAGCCACGCCGATCCCCCGGACACTGAACATGGCCATGACCGGCATTCGTGACCTGTCGATCATTGCCACGCCGCCAGCCCGCAGAATGGCCGTGAAGACCCTCATTTCCGAGTGGGACCGTTCCGTGCTGCGTGAAGCGTTGCTGCGGGAACTGCAGCGCGGCGGACAGGTATTTTTCCTGCATAACGAGGTTAAATCGATACAACGGATCGCCCGCGAGGTACAGGACCTGATTCCGCAGGCCAGGCTGGCCGTCGCACACGGGCAAATGCCGGAGCGTGACCTGGAAACGGTAATGCTGGATTTCTACCGTCAGCGCTTCAATATCCTGGTCTGCACCACGATCATTGAGAGCGGTATTGATGTTCCGACAGCAAACACGATCATCATCAACCGCGCGGACCGCTTCGGACTGGCACAACTGCATCAGTTACGCGGACGCGTAGGCCGCTCCCACCACCGCGCTTATGCCTACCTGGTGGTGCCTGAACGCCGCAGCATGACGACTGATGCGAAGAAGCGGCTGGAGGCCATTGCTTCGCTGGAGGAACTTGGTGCCGGATTCACGCTTTCCACCCATGACCTGGAAATTCGCGGCGCCGGAGAACTGCTGGGCGCCGAACAGAGCGGGCAGATCAACCAGGTGGGGTTCAGCCTGTACAGCGACATGCTGGCCCGCGCCGTGGAGGCACTCCGCAACGGCAAGGAACCGGAACTGGAAGACCCTGTGCACCGTGGTATCGAAATCGAACTTCACGTGCCTGCGCTGATTCCTGAAAGTTACCTGGCTGACGTGCAAACGCGCCTGACGCTGTATAAACGGATTGCCAGTGCCAAGAATTCCGCCGGGCTACGGGAATTGCAGGTGGAAATGATCGATCGGTTTGGATTGTTGCCGGACCCGATCAAGGCGCTGTTCGAAGTTGCGGAACTCAGGTTGACGGCCGAACAGATGGGTATCATGAAACTGGACTTTGGGCCGCACGGCGGCAGAGTGGAGTTTTCAGACCAGGCACAGGCAGACCCGGCAGCCCTGATTCAACTGATCCAGGAACGAAGCCAGGACTTCAGAATGCAGGGACCCCAAAAATTGCGTATCTTGATGCAGCAGCAAGATCCTGCAAGGCGGTTCCAGGAAGCGAAAACTTTACTTGAACGTCTTCAAAATTAGAAAGGTATATTTTTCAATGCATTACAGGGTTTTATTAATCTTATTTATGATCTTCGTGTTCATGACCGGCACGCTTTGTGCTCAGGATACGCGGTACCGGGTAGAAGTATTGGTCCTGACCCATCTGAAGCACAGCGAAGAAGCCCTGGAAACCCAGGATTTGCCTGACTATTCATTTGCCACCGACTTTCTGACACCGCCGGAAGAAACAGCCGAAGAGGAGGCGCCCGCGACAGATGCAGGCATCCTTCCCGAAAACGAGGCGGAAGCAGAGGCAGAACCGGAACCGGATCCGAACGCCCTGGTGCACCTCGAAGAAATGAGTGATGTCATGCGCGAGGCCTGGCGGCGGCTGCGGCTGAGCGCACCGTTCCGTCCCCAGCAATACCTGTCCTGGGAGCAGGGTGACCAGGAACCCTTCCCTGCCCTGCGCATCCATGATCTGGAGATCGTTATGAGCAAAGATCCACACGCTCGCGAGAGGCTCGAGCTCATCAGGGCTGACCTGCTGGAAAGTGAAAGTGAACGGCAAGCCCGGGTTTTTGCGGATGCCGCTGGCATGAGTCAGCTGCAAAACTCCGAGCTGGCACCCGAACCGGAAGAACCTGCAGTGCCAGCGGTTACGCTTTACTATCGCCTGGATGGCACCGTGGTGCTCAGGCGCAGCCGTTTTCTGCACCTGGACCTCGATATGCAGATGCGTGAAGGCATCTGGGAACCGGAAACCCTGGTGCTGGTATCACAGGACCCACCCATTTATGAGAGAGCCGGCCCGACTGCCTTCAAGGTGCATGAACTCAGGCAATCCCGCCAGGTGAAAACGGAACGTATGGAGTATTTTGACGGACCGGTGCTGAGCGCACTCGCTTACATCACGGCCATCAAGGCAGCCAGCGAGGACACATCGCAATAAAACCTCTCCAATCACCTGGAGCGGGTGGAAGCGAGAGATAAAACGGTCTAGTCTAGACCTGCGTCTGAACCGTGAGGGAGTCCCTGAACTGTGAATTTTGAAAAAGTCGTATTTGGTTTTTTTATTGTGCTTGCACTGACGCTGAACTTCGGTTTCTTCGTCGGCGATATTGACAATCCAGAGCATCATCACGCCCTGGAACTGGGCGCTGCACTCGCCGTGAGCCTGATCGCCACGATTATGAAATTCGGCGACCGTTCACAGATCGGCTCGGTGTTGCTCGCCACCAGCCTGGTCGCTGACCTGCAACTGCTGGCCGCATCCTTTGTCTGGGCCTATGTCGCCTACGCCACCGAAATCGGGCTGACCAGCGATTCTCTGGCCAGTATCGTTTCCCTCTCCGGTGGCGCCCTGCTGGCCAACCTGGTCTCCGTGACATTACTGGTGGCAGAAACCATAACGATCCGTCGCTAATGAACGACATCGTCTGGCTCACGATGCGGCGCATGCGCACGCCGCTGATCCTGATGATCCTGGTTTACTCCATATCGGTTTTTGGCATGGTGCACATTGCCGGTCAGGATGCCCAGGGAAATCCGGTCGACGTCGGTTACCTGGATGCGGCGTATTTCATTGCCATCCTGGCAACCACGATCGGTTTCGGAGAGGTACCTGTTGCCTTTACCCATGCCCAGAGGCTTTACGTCTTCATCATCCTGTTTCCGAATGTCATCGCCTGGTTGTATTCCGTCGGTACCATCATCAGCCTGTTTGTCGATGTGCAGTTTCGGGCTGACCTGGCTCGAAGCCGGTTTTCGCGGCAGGTCCGGCGTGGCAACACCGATTTTTACCTGGTGTGCGGTTTCGGTCATACCGGCCGCATGATCGTTAGCGGGTTGCTCAAACGCGGCATCAGTGCAGCCATCCTGGAACGGGAGGAAAGCATCATTCACAGCATGTCGCTGATCGACGAGTTTGCGCATCTTCCGGCCCTGGCCGGCGACGTCACAGACCGGCGATTGCTGGACATGGCCGGGCTGGGGCAGGATGTCAAAAACTGCGCCGGGGTCATTGCCATCACCAATGACGATCACGCCAACCTGACCATCGCAATCACCAGCAAGCTGCTCAGGCCGGAATTGCCGGTACTGGCCCGCAGCGAAACCCGCAGAGTGGTCGCCAACATGGCTTCCTTCGGCACCGACCTGACGGTTGACCCGTACACGATCTTCGCGGAACGCTTGCACCTGGCGCTTTCTTCGCCGACAAAATACCTGGTCCAGGACTGGCTGATCAGCGTGCCCGGCACCGAGCTGAGAGACGAAATCACACCTCCCGACGGCCATTGGATTCTCGCGGGTATCGGCAGGTTTGGCTCGCGTATGGCTGCCATACTGGATGAAGCCGGAGTGCCTTTCACGGTCATCGATGTCCACCCGGAACGGGTTGACGCCCGCCCCGGCTCGGTGCTGGGCCGGGGAACCGAGGCAGGCACGCTGTTGCAGGCCGGCATCGGGGATTCGGCGGGGATCATCGCGGGAACCGGGGATGACGTGGATAACCTGTCCATCGTCATGACCGCACTGGAATTGAACCCCGACCTGTTCGTGGTGGCCAGGCAGGAAAATCCGCAAAACGATGAGTTGTTCGACGCTTCGGGTGCGCACCTGGTCGCACGACGCAGCCAGATCGTGGCACGCAGGATTCTCTTCATGGCTACCACGCCGTTACTTTCGGTTTTTATCGATTACCTGATTCGACAGGAAGATGCGTTCGCAGAGAAGGTTGAGGAACGACTGGGAGCGGTACTGAAAGGCAGAGCACCGAGCCTGTGGACGGTCAACCTGGTGGGGGCGTGGTCCGAGAGTTTGCGTGCTGCTGCGTTGGAGAACGTGCCGATCCTGCTGCAGCACGCCACTCAGCACAGTCGGACTCAGGTAGCTGAAAATCTTCCCTGCGTATGCCTGCTGATCGAAAGAGCTGACACACTCATGTTCCTGCCGGGACCGGACGAGGAACTGCTTGAAGGCGATTTGCTGCTGCTTGCGGGCCGTGAAAGCGCCCGGCGTGAAATGCTGTTCGCCTTGCGAGAGCCCACCGCGCTGGTCAGCCTGGCCTCCGGACGTTTTCAGCCGCGTGGGAGCATCATGCGCAGGCTGGCGCGCAAGCGCGCCCGGTAGAGCGCGCCCCTTTAGAGCGCGCTATATGATGAATTGATCGGCATCCTGCTGGAACGGAAACTGTTTTCGGACCTCTTCCAGGTGCAAACGATCGAGCTTGACGATCCGGCATGATTCCTCAGATCCAAGTTCCGCCACGCGTGCGCCCATCGGATCGTGCACCACGCTGCTGCCGGGATAATGCAGCCCATTTCCGTCATCACCCACGCGATTGACCGCCACAACCCAGGACTGGTTTTCGATGGCCCTGGCCTCCAGCAAAACGGACCAGTGATGGACTCTTTTCGCGGGCCAGTTGGCCACCAGGATCATCAGGTCATAGTCGTCCCGGTTACGGCACCAGGCGGGAAACCGGAGGTCATAACAAACCTGCAGATTGATGCGCCAGCCACGGTACTCCACGATGACGCGATCTGAGCCGGCCGTGTAACGACGATTCTCACCACCAAAAGCAAACAGGTGCCGTTTGTCGTACCAATTAAGCGCTCCGTCCGGAGTCACAAAAATCATTCGGTTGAACCGCTCGCCATGCTCGACGATCACTGCGCTACCGGTCACCGCGCAGTCATGCAGCCGGGCCATCTCCTGCATCCATTTCACGGTCGCTCCGTTCATGTCTTCGTCGGGCAGGTTACTGTCGCCCAGGAAACCGGTGGTGAATGTTTCCGGAAATACGGCGATATCGAAAGGCCCTTCGACCCCGGCTAGCAGGGTTTGCAGGTGTTCTCGGTTGCGGGAGGGGTTCTTCCAGCCCAACTGTGCCTGCACCAGTAATACGTTCATCTCTGTCATGGCCCGTATTCTAGGATGCTAAAGGGTAAACAGGTAGTCCTGTCCCTCAGTTTTTTCATGCTGCTGCATGAAATCACGGATCTTTGACCGGGCCCCGGCTGAACCGACTGCGACGACGATAAAAGCGTTTTCAAGCCCTTCGATCGCTTCTAGGGGCCATACCGGCAGGTCTCTTTTCCGTCCTCCGATCCGGCGGGGGTGAATATCCAGAAACCCCGTGACTGCTCCGCCTGCGGCCAGCAGTTCGTCATGCATCAGCTGACCACCGGGGCCTGCCCCCCAAATCACCACGGGCTGGTCAGCTGGCAGACGACCGTTGACCAGGTAATGTGCCTTGGCTGCCTGGAAAGCCCTGGAAGAATAGCGACTGTCGGTACGGGTCAGCCGGCGTGCATGTTCCCGCCAGCGCAACAGGCAACCAGACGGCTTACCCATTTTCATGCCGGCGGCGTCCGCGCGCAGGTACAGGTCATAGTCTTCCGGCCAGGCCGGCTCCGCAAAGCCACCGAGGCGCAGCAGTGCTTCCGCCCTGAACATTGCAGTCGGGTTCGGAATCGGGCTTTCAATGAACAGTTCCCGGGAAATCTTCTCCGGGCTGCGGCAGCTGTTGAGCCAGTCCTGGTAGCGCCGGTTGCCGCCGGCAATCCCCTGGTCGCTAAAGATCTCGATGCAGGCTCCGCAAATTTCGATATCGGGATGTCGTTCCAGGAAATCCAGTTGCCGTTGGAGCCGCTCGGGCAGCGCCAGATCATCTGCATCCATGCGGGCGATGAATTGTCCGCGTGCGCTGGCGAGTCCGGTATTGAAAGCGGAGCTGACCCCTCGCCCGCTGTTTTCAATGAGCTGCAAGCGGGGATCCGAAAAAGACAACGCTTGAACAGCATGATCAGTACTGTGATCGTCAACCAGCAGCAACTCCAGGCCAGGCAGGGTCTGGTCCAGAATGCTTGAAACAGCGTCTGCCAGGAAATCCCCGCCATCACGCACCGGCATAATGACTGAGACCAGCGGTTTCATCCGCAGTACTAGGTTTCAGGTCGCATGTAGGGAAACAGCAGAACGTCCCGGATGGACGGAGAGTCGGTGTAAATCATCACCAACCGGTCGATACCGATTCCCTCACCGGCCGTGGGGGGCATGCCATATTCCAGCGCCCGAATATAGTCCGCGTCGTAGTGCATCGCTTCCAGGTCGCCGGCATCCTTGTTCTCAACCTGAGAACGAAATCGCTCTGCCTGGTCTTCCGGGTCATTCAACTCGGAGAAACCATTGGCGATCTCACGGCCGCAAACAAATAATTCGAAGCGATCCGTCACGTTGGGATTGTCATCGTTCCGGCGCGAAAGTGGCGACACTTCCGTCGGATACTGGGTGATGAACGTCGGCTGCACCAGGTGTTCTTCCACCGTCGCTTCGAACAACTCCGTCAGCAGTTTGCCCGGCCCCCAATTTTTCTCGGTGTGAATCTCGAGGGTGTCACAGGCTGACCTTAGCATGTCTTCATCCCACAGGTTCGCGGCAGCGAGCGATGGATTGTAGCGGCGGACAGCATCTTCCACCGTCAGTCGCTCGAATGGGCCGCCCAGGTTGATCTCATCCCCCTGGTAATGCACCACGCTGCCGCCGCAGATTGCATCGGTCAAACCAGCCAGCATGCTTTCGGTGAGATCCATCAGGTCGGTGTAATCAGCATAGGCCCAGTAGAATTCCAGCATCGTAAATTCCGGGTTGTGCCGCGTTGAAACACCTTCATTGCGGAAGTTCCGGTTAACCTCGTAAACCCGGCCAAGACCGCCCACAACCAATCGCTTGAGATACAACTCAGGGGCGACACGAAGGTACATCTGCAAATCCAGCGCATTGTGGTGAGTGACAAACGGCCTGGCTGTCGCACCTCCCGGGATCGGATGCATCATCGGCGTCTCAACCTCGAGAAAATCGCGCTCCGGCGCTTCCATGAACGAACGGATATAGGAAATGATCCTGGACCGGGTCCGGAACACCGCCCGGGATTCGTCATTCATGATCAGGTCCACGTAGCGCTGACGGTACCGCACCTCCGTATCAGTGAGCCCGTGAAATTTTTCCGGCAACGGCCGCAATGACTTGGTCAACAGCCGCAAGGTGGAGACCCGCACGGATAACTCGCCTTTCTGGGTGCGCATGATCCGCCCCCTGGCGCCTATGATGTCGCCAAGGTCCCAGTGCTTGAACTGCTGAAACAGGCCTTCTTCCAGGCTATCCCGCTGAATCATGAGTTGGATATCACCGCCCCGGTCCTGCAACTTCACGAATGCAATCTTGCCCATCACCCGCTTTGCCATCATCCTGCCCGCCAGCGAGAACTCTTCTTCGACGGCGGCCAGTTGCTCCTGGTCCCAGTCGTCGAAGCGCTCATGCAGCTCACTGCTGACCGTGTCTTTCCTGAAATCGTTGGGGTAGGCCTGACCCTGTTGCCGCAAAGCGCTCAGCTTTGCGCGCCGCTCGGCAATCAGGCGATTTTCATCCAATTCGGTATCCGGAGAAGGTTTTTGCTCATTCATGTCTGGGTACTCTCTACAATCCCTGCTTCAATGATGCTTCAACGAACGGGTCAAGGTCACCGTCCAGCACGCCCTGCGTGTTCCCCACTTCCACGCCGGTCCGCAAATCCTTGATCCGGGACTGGTCCAGCACGTAGGACCGGATCTGGCTGCCCCAGCCAATGTCGGATTTGGAGTCTTCGAGTTTCTGGTGTGCTTCCGTTCGTTTTTGCATTTCGTGCTCATAAAGCCGGGCGCGCAACTGCTTCATGGCGTGGTCCCGGTTCTTGTGCTGAGACCGGTCATTCTGACACTGAACCACGATACCGGTAGGCACGTGGGTCATACGCACGGCCGAATCCGTGGTGTTGACATGCTGTCCGCCGGCACCTGATGCGCGGTAAACATCCACGCGGATATCCGCCGGATTGATGTCGATCTCGATGTTGTCGTCCACTTCCGGCGATACGAACACGGCGGCAAAAGACGTATGCCGGCGGTTGCCGGAATCGAAAGGGGACTTCCGGACCAGTCGGTGAACCCCGGTTTCGGTGCGACACCAGCCATAGGCATAGTCACCGGTGATGTGGATCGTCGCGCTCTTGATACCTGCCACGTCCCCGGTCGAGACTTCCACCAGGTCGTACTTCCAGCCACGGCGTTCCGCCCAGCGCAGGTACATTCTCAGCAGCATTTCCGCCCAGTCCTGGGCCTCGGTTCCGCCAGAACCTGACTGGATATCTATAAAACAGGGGTTTGCGTCCATCTCACCGGCAAACATCCGCTGAAATTCCAGCCGCTCGACTTTTTCCTGCATCAGCGCCAGGTCACTACTGACCGCGTCGACGATTTCAGCGTCTTCTTCCTCGACCGCCATGTCGAGCATTTCGCGGGCATCAGACAGGCCGTGCTCAAGCTCGTCCAGCGTCGAAACCACGGTCTCCAGTCGCGAACGTTCCCGGCCCAGCTCCTGGGCCAGTTCAGGCTGGTTCCAGATTTCCGGGTTTTCCAGCTCACGACTTACTTCTTCCAGGCGGTCTCGTTTCTGAGCATAGTCAAAGATACCCCCTAAGCGCTTCTGAGCGGCGCAGGAGATCTTCTATCAAATTGGTTTGCAGGTTGGTTTCCACTTCGAAAAATCCGGTGAAATTGGAGGGCTGCATTCTACACAATGGCTCAATCGTTGTGTTAAATTAGTTTGCTTATGACGTTGAGGTAAACCCGATGAAAACAAGACCCACCACTTTTCTCCTGAGCATACTCGCAGCATTGTTTTTCCTGCTGCCTGCCGTGACCATGGCGCAAGACGAATCGCCCCCGCCACTGGCTGAAATGTGGTTGGCAACACCCAAAGCAGGTCATGGATCCGAGTTCAAAGAGGCTCTTGCCAGGCATATGAAATTCCGGGCAGAAAATGGCGACCCCCGTGAATGGCAGGCCTACACGCCGCTGCTGGGTGAAAACCTGAACCAGGTAGGCATCCGCTCTTGCTGTTTCAACTGGGCCGACGTCGACTCCTACCGTACCTGGGGCCAGAACAACAGCAAGATCAGCGAACACTTTGATGAGCATGTCGCACCGCATGCCGAGCATTGGGCTCATTACTTTGAAACCCTGCACTGGAACCACTCGCATTGGGCCGACGGCGCAGATGACGCGACTCTTTATGCGGTCACTGAATTTCACATCAAGCCGGGTCACGAAGCTGATTTCAGGGCGGCGCGGGACAAGCTCCTGCAGATTGCACTGAACCAGGGCTGGGCAAACGATGATCGTTCCTGGATCTGGTCTACCACGGTTGGCGGATCGCCCCGTGAAAGCATCATCATACCCCACCCCAATTTCGCCAGCATGGACCGGGATGAAGACAGTTTCTCGCGGTTCCTGTCCCGGCACATGGGTGACGAAGCCGCTGCTGCCTTGCTGAAGAAATTTGCCAGTTCCACGACCGGCTCTGAATTCCAGATCTGGGAGCATCAGAAAGAACTCTCGATGGAAAGCGGCGACTGATTCCTGGCAAAGCAGGGAAATAACAGAAGCCGCGGTATGACAGCCGCGGCTTTTTTTTGACTCCGGAGTACTACGTTGACTGAATTGACCGAATACAGGCAGGAAGTCAGGGCCTGGCTGGAACAAAATTGTCCCGAATCGATGCGCTCGCCCTACCGTTCTGAAGCCGAAGTTTGCTGGGGCGGCCGTGATTTCAAGTTTCAAAGCAAGGACCAGGAGACCTGGCTGCGGCGAATGGCTGAGCAGGGCTGGACCGCACCCACCTGGCCCAAAGAGTATGGTGGAGCAGGCCTGGGCCGCGTCGAAGCAAAGCTGCTCAAGGCGGAACTGGCACGCCTCCATGCCCGCCCTCCGCTGGTAAGCTTTGGCATTTCAATGCTCGGTCCGGCGTTGTTGAAGTTCGGGTCAGAGGCGCTCAGACAACAGCATTTGCCGCCGATAACCCGCGGCGAGATTCGCTGGGCCCAGGGCTATAGCGAGCCCAACGCCGGCTCTGACCTGGCCAGCCTGGCCGCGCGCTGCGAAGACCAGGGCGATCACTACCTGCTGAACGGCTCGAAAATCTGGACTTCCTACGGTGACCATGCAGACTGGATGTTTTGCCTCGTGAGGACCGATTTCGAGGCTAAAAAACATGAAGGGATCAGCTTCGTCATGTTCGACATGGCTAGCCCCGGAGTGACCACCCGCCCGATCCGGCTGATCAGCGGCAAATCTCCCTTCACCGAAACCCTGTTTGAAAATGTCCGGGTTGAAAAGAACCAGGTCATCGGCGAAGTCAACCAGGGCTGGACCGTCGCCAAGTACCTGCTCACTCACGAGCGCGAAATGATCGCTTCCACCGGGCTTTCCAGCGCCGGCACTGTGCCGGTTGGCAAAACAGCTGCCCAGTCACTGGCAACTGAGGACGGCAGGCTTCGCGACACCATTCTGCGTGCCGATATCGCCCGCTTTGAGATGAATGAACGGGCCCTTGAACTGACCATTGAAAGGGCCAGGGACGAGGTCAAGGCCGGCGTCAGCCTGGGAGCGACTTCCTCCATGTTCAAGTATTACGGCACCGAACTGAATAAGCGCAGGCAGGAACTGCTGATGAGCATTTACGGCCACGATGCGCTGTCGTGGGAAGGCCAGGCGAGTCATGAGGGTCGCCTGGCAAGGGCCTGGTTGCGCAGCAAGGGCAACTCGATCGAAGGCGGCACCTCGGAAATTCAGCTCAATATCGTTGCCAAGCGAATACTTGGCCTTCCCGGCTAGAAACGGAGTAAATCATGGCACTGGTATTGAATGACGAACAGTTGATGCTCCAGGACGCTGCGCGCCACTTCCTTGCAGAACGGGCGCCGGTCAAACATTTGCGTGAACTGAGGGATAGCGACGACCCCGATGGCTTCTCCCGAACGCTTTGGAGTGAATTCGTTGAAATGGGGTGGACCGGCATCCTGGTACCCGAGGCATACGGTGGTTTGGATTATGGCTATACCGGTATCGGCCTGATCCTCGAAGAATGTGGCCGCACGCTGACACCCAGCCCGTTGATGAGTACCGCGATGGTGGCTGTCGCAGCGCTGGAACTGGCCGGTTCTGCAGAGCAGCGCAGTGTGATTCTTCCGGAAGTGGTCGGCGGCCGGCATTTGCTCGCGCTCGCCTGCGATGAAGGGCCGCTGCATGCACCGGAACCGGCGCAGTGCAAAGCCGAAATGCGGGAGGGCCATTTTGTACTCTCGGGCAGCAAGAAAGCGGTAGTCGATGGGCATATTGCTCAGTCATTCATTGTCAGTTCCCGTACCGAGAGTGGCGCCTCGCTGTTCCTGGTGCCGGCCGGGGCAAGTGGTGTGACCGTGCAGAGGTATTCAGTGCTCGATACGCATGTTGCGGCAACCATAGAGTTCAACCAGGTCGAACTGCGCCCGGACCAACTGCTGGGACCGCCGCACCAGGCACAGGGGCTATTGGATCGAATTCTCGACGTGGCGCGCATCGGGGCTGCTGCCGAAATGCTGGGAATAGCCCGTGAAGCCTTTGAACAAACGGTCGACTACCTGAAGCAACGCAAGCAGTTTGGCGTTCCGATTGGAAGTTTCCAGGCCCTGCAGCACCGGGCGGCACTGTTGTTCGGTGAACTGGAATTGTGTCAATCACTGGTACTCAAAGCATTGCACTCGCTTGACGAAGACAGCGATGACCTGGCCGAACTGGCCAGCCTGACCAAGGCGAAATTGGGTGAGACGGCACAACTGGCGACGGCGGAAGCTATCCAGATGCATGGTGGTATCGGCATGACAGATGATTTCGATATCGGTTTTTATATCAAGCGATACCGGATTCTGGAATCATTGTATGGAGACCGTAATTTTCACCTGGACCGTTTTGCCAGGTTGCGGGGATACTGAAGGAGCAGCACATGAATCTTGGAATGTCAGAACGGGTTAAGCCGCTGGTCGAAGCAGCGCGGGCATTTATCAACGAGCAGGTTAAGCCTGTCGATCAGGAGTTTCTCGAAGAGGTCAGCAAGGGCGATCGCTGGACGCTGACTACCCGCCAGAAAGAAATCCTCGATCAATTGAAAAATGCAGCGCGCAAACGTGGCTTGTGGAATTTCTGGCTGACGGACAGCGAGCGGGGTTATGGTCTGTCCACCGTCGAATACGCCTACCTCGCCGAGGAGACCGGCCGGTCCCATCTCGCTGCCGAGGCCTTCAATTGCAGCGCGCCGGACACGGGCAACATGGAGGTGCTGGAGCGTTACGGCAGCAGCGCCCAGAAGGCACAATGGCTGGAGCCACTGCTGAACGGCGAGATTCGTTCAGCCTATGCAATGACTGAACCGGATGTAGCCTCTTCGGACGCAACCAATATTTCTACCACGGCGGAACTGCGCGACGGTCAATGGGTCATCAACGGGGAAAAATCTTATATTTCCGGCGCCGGCGACGAGCGCTGCAAGATACTCATCGTCATGGTTCGAAGCAACCCGGAGAACGCCCGGCACCAGCAGCATTCACAGATTCTCGTACCCATGGACACCGCGGGTGTGGAAGTCACCAGGGGGCTGAATGTCTTCAGCATGGACGACGCGCCGCACGGACACATGCAGATGACGTTCACCGACGTACGTGTACCCGAGGAGAACGTCATCCTGGGACCTGGACGGGGATTTGAGATCGCACAGGGCCGACTGGGTCCGGGCCGTGTCCATCACTGCATGCGGGCTATCGGCATGGCTGAAAAAGCGCTGGAACTCATGTGTAAGCGGGCCGTCAGCCGCAAAGCCTTTGGTAAACCCCTGGCCAAGCTGGGCGGAAATTACGACGTCATTGCCAATGCCAGGATGAACATCGACATGGCGCGCCTGTTGACACTCCGTACCGCCTGGGTGATTGACACCCAGGGCGTGGAAGAGGCGCATTGGTGGATTTCCAAAATCAAGACAGTCGTACCCAACATGGCGCTGAAAGTCATTGACGATGCTATCCAGCTGCACGGCGCGTTCGGGCTCTCACAGGATTTTCCGCTGGCCACGATGTACATGAACGCGCGAACGCTGAGGCTGGCAGACGGGCCTGATGAAGTCCACCGGATGGTGGTTGCCCGAAAGGAACTGCGCCGCTACCTGTAAATCCTGCCTAAAAGCCGGAGTAAACCCGAATGAAAGCTGAAGACCTGAAGACGCTGATCGGCCTGCAAGGAGAACCCTCCTCCTGGTTCGAAATAACACAGGAGCGGATCAACCAGTTTGCTGATGCCACCAATGATCACCAGTTTATCCACGTGGATCCGGAAAAAGCGGCCCTGACACCTTTCGGCGGAACCATCGCCCATGGATACCTGACTCTCTCGCTGATACCGGCGCTGGTCGCAGAAAACTGGCCAAAGATCGAAGGTGTCGCGATGGGGATCAATTATGGCCTGGATAAACTCCGGTTTATCCAGCCGGTCAAGGCGGGCAGCCGCGTCAGAACGCGTCAAAAGCTGTTGCAAGCGGTCGAACGCAAGGCAGGACACTGGATGATCAAATCCGAAGTGACCATGGACATCCAGGGCGAAGAAAAACCCGCCCTGATTGCCGAAACCATTTCAATATTTGTTGTGAAGTAATTCACTTAAAATCATGTTTTATAGGATATTTTTATGAGCATTAGATTGGATAAGCAGGTGGCCATCGTCACCGGCGCAGGCCAGGGGCTGGGCCGTTCCCATGCCGTCGCCCTCGCCGCCCGCGGCGCCCGCGTCGTGGTCAATGACCTGGGCCATAACACCGTGGTCGATGAAATCGTTGAGGCCGGAGGTACCGCATTGGCCAATACGGCCGATGTTGCCGATTGGCAGCAGGTCAAGGAGATGGTGAACCAGGCCATGGACGCCTGGGGCCGCGTCGATATCCTGGTCAATAATGCCGGCATCCTGCGTGACAAGTCTTTCCTGAAAATGCCCATGGAGGATTTTCAGCGCGTAGTAGACGTGCACCTTATCGGCTCGGCGAACTGCGCCCGTGCAGTCTGGGAGATCATGCGGGAACAGGCTTATGGCCGCATCGTGTTCACCAGTTCCAGTTCAGGCCTGTACGGTAATTTCGGACAGGCTAATTATGGCGCAGCAAAAATGGCCATGGTGGGCCTGATGAACACACTCCACCTGGAAGGCGCGAAATATAACATCCGTGTCAACTGCCTCGCACCTGTAGCGGGCACTGCGATGACGGACGGCCTGCTGCCCGAACCGGTTTTCAGGTTACTGACCCCTGAGTCCGTAAGTCATGGCGTCGTTTTCCTGTGCAGCGAACAAGCGCCCAGCCGCGTGGTTCTCGCAGCGGGTGGCGGCAGTTTCGCGGTCTACAAAGGTTTCGAAACGCCCGGTGTCTGCCTCCATGGGGATGAGCTGAATGCCGAAGGCGTGGCGGCAGCCTGGTCCGAAATTTGCGACGAAAATGGCATGCGTGAAATCAAGGCCGGTTTTGAACAAAGCGAAAAATTCGCCCGCCAGGGCGCCGCTGCCTCCGGCATTGACCTGGGATCATGAAAGCGCTGGTTTGTAACGAATACGGCCCTGCAGACCTGCTCTCTCTCGACCAAGTGGATGACCCGGTTCCGTCCGGTGACGAAGTGCTGATCGACATCCACGCCGCGGGCATCAATTTCCCTGATCTCCTGGTCATCGGCGGTCAGTACCAGATCAAAACGGAACCGCCGTTTATTCCCGGCAGCGAGGCGGCCGGCGTCGTCTCAGCAGTCGGCGATCGGGTCACCCGTTTCGTGCCGGGCGATCGCGTGATCACCACTCCAGCCCTGGGCGCCTTTGCTGAAAAATGCAGCGTTTCTGAAAACCGTTGCATGTCCCTGCCTGCAGAACTGACCTTTGAACAGGGCGCCGGGTTTACCATCACCTATGCCACGTCATATCACGCTCTGCAGCAGAGCACTGAACTCCGAAAAGACGAAACGCTGCTGGTGCTGGGCGCCGCCGGCGGCGTCGGGACTACCGCGGTGGAAATTGGCAAGGCCCTCGGCGCGAAAGTGATTGCCGCGGCCAGCAGCGAAGAAAAGCTTGCCTTTGCCCGCGAGGCAGGTGCAGATGAATGCATCAACTATACAACTTCGTCTCTGCGAAGCCGTGAAAGGGTTGACCCAGGGCCGCGGTGTGGACGTGGTCTATGATCCTGTCGGCGGCGACCTGGCGCTGCAGGCTTTCCGATCACTCGCAAGAAATGGACGCTACCTTGTAATTGGCTTCGCCAGCGGTGATATCCCTGCCTTTCCGGCCAATCTTGCGTTGCTGAAAGAGGCGCAGATCATTGGCGTCTGGTGGGGCACCTGGAGTAAACACAACCCGGACAGGCTGCGACAGAACTGGGTTGAACTGACAGATATGATCAGCCGCGGTGCATTGCAACCGCGTGTCACGGAAAGCTACCCGCTGGAGCGTTTTACCGAAGCGTTCAACGCGATTTCCGGGCGACGGGCTCGCGGCAAAGTGGTACTGACTTTCCATTGAACAGGAGCAGCACCCATTGGGTCCCGTGACGTTTCCGGATCGTGAGCAGGTGTGGCGCCAAATCAGCGCCGGCGGCGGCGATGACTGGGACGTCATAATTATCGGCGGTGGCATTACCGGCGCCGGGATACTGAGGGAAGCTGTCCGCAACGGCTTCCGAACCCTGCTGATCGAGCAACGCGACTTTGCCTGGGGGTCTTCCAGCCGCTCTTCCAAGATGGTCCATGGCGGCATCCGCTACCTTGCTGCCGGTAATATTTCGCTGACCCGCCACGCACTGCAGGAGAGAGAAAACCTCATCAGCCAGGCGCCCAGGCTGGTGGAAAGACTGGGTTACTACTTTCCGTTGTACCGCGGACGATTTCCTCCCCGAATAGCCGCCGGGCTTCTGTTCTGGCTCTATGACCGACTGGCCGGTATTCGTGATCACCGTCGAATCAGCAATGCGCAACTACAGGATACATTCCGGGAACTGGACACGAAAAACCTCAATGGGGCCTATTTCTATACGGATGCGGTGACCGACGATGCCCGCCTGACCCTGCGGGTGCTGCAGGAATCCATTCGCCTGGGTGGCGTAGTCAGGAACTACACCCGGGCTAACCGACTGTTGAAAAACGCAGAACGGGTCACGGGCGTCAGGGTGGAAGACCGTGAGACAGGTGCAGAGCTTGATCTGCGTGCCGGCGTGGTCATCAATGCCACCGGCGCCTGGGCCGACCGGCTGGGAAATGCCTCGACAGCCGGCATGAAGATCCGGCCGCAGCGCGGCAGTCACCTGATACTGTCAGCCGAGCGATTTCCGGTTAGCCACGCCATTTTCATTGTTCACCCCGATGACGGACGAAGAGTCTTTATCTACCCCTGGGAAGGCAGGACCGTGGTGGGCACCACCGATATATTCCACGACCGGAACCTGGATAACGCCGCCAGCATGACCCCTGACGAACTGACTTACCTGCTGCACGCGGCGGCCCAGTTGTTTCCCGGCAGGCCGCCTCACCGGGAGAACGTCATCTCCAGCTGGTCCGGCGTCCGCCCCATCATCACCTCCGGCAAATCGCGTGACCCCTCAAAGGCGAGCCGGGAGCACCAGGTCTGGGTCGAGCCGGGGCTGGTCAGCTGCAGTGGCGGCAAGCTGACAACTTTCCACTACATGGCGCTGGACGTGATTGACAAGGCCAGGGCTTTTCTGCCGGATGTTACTCCACCAGGAGAAACCCCGATTTTCGCTGCCACCACCCACTCCGGAACCGATGTTCTGCCGGCGGAACCACGGCGCGGAGAGCGTTTGCTGGGCCGCTACGGTGACGATGCGTTTCTGCTCACCCAGCAGGCGACAGAGCAGGAACGGGCCAGGATAACCGGCACCAATACCTGCCTGGCCCAGGTACGATGGTCGCTGCAGCATGAGTCGGTCGTACACCTGGACGACCTGATGTTGCGCCGGACCCGCCTTGGACTGTTGCTGACCCGTGGAGGCGAACAACTGCTGGACGAAATCGAACCAATGGCACGTGAGCTGTGCGGCTGGTCAGGTCAGCAGTGGCTAGAAGAGAAAGAACGCTACCTGGAAATTATAGGCACGTATTACACGGTAGCCTGATCAGCTGTCGATCAACCGCTGACAATGCTCACCCAGGCTCTGGACCGCCTGGCCAAATCCTGCGAAACGCGGATCAGAAGTCTGCCCGTTGAAATAGCGATAGTAAATCTGCTGCAATATCACCGCCACGCGCCAATATCCGAAAACCCGGTAAAATCCGAAGTCTGACGTGTCTATGCCGGTTTTTTCTTCGTACCGCTGAAGAATTTCAGCCCGCGTCAACATTCCAGGCGCCATCGAAGGCTGCATCGAAAGGGCGCGCAAATCAACCGGATCGTCTTCCTGCATCCAGTAGGCCAGCGAATTGCCCAGGTCCATCAATGGATCCCCCAGCGCCGAAATCTCCCAGTCCAGTACCGCCAGGATGTCGTGGGGTTCATCATGATCCAGTATGACGTTGTCGATCCGGTAGTCACCGTGCAGGATCGATTTCCGTCCGCTGTCCGGGGGCATATGGTCGACCAACCAATGCTGGACAGCGGAAAACCGGTCAACATCGGGTGTAATGACCTTTTCATAGCGACCGTTCCAACCCAGGACCTGACGTTCGACATAGCCAATCGGACGGCCGAAATCCGCCAACCCGGCCGCGCTGCAATCAACCTGGTGCAAGGCGATCAGTTTTTCCCAGAACTGGATACAAAATCTGCGGCATGCCGCAGGGTCCATTTTCCACTCCGGTGGCAAAACGTGCTTGATCACCGCGCCGTCCACTTTGCGCATGACATAAAACTCGGAACCAATGATCGTTTCATCGTCAGTGTAATAAAGGGTGTCCGGAACGGCCGGGTAAACCGGTTTCAATCCACTCATGATGCGGTACTCACGGATCATGCTGTGCGCTGACCTGGCCTTTGTCCCGAAAGGCGGCCTGCGCACGACGAGATCGTCGCTGGCATATTGCAACCGGTAAGTCAGATTAGAGTTGCCGCCCGGAAACTGGCTGATGACGGGGTCACCGGCCAGCCCTGGAATGACTCTTTTCAGTACCGCGTCCAGTGCAACCCAGTCCAGTTCTTCACCGGAACGAACCGGCCGGCCCGAATTATTGGTTTCCATTTCCGTCATCAACCCAGGGTCGCGCCGCCGTCCATCACCAGCGTTGTGCCCGTCGTGTAGGCCGCCTGCTCGGAAACCAGGAACAGCACACCCGCCACCATGTCTTCCGGCTGCCCTGCCCTCGGAACCGGTAAGCGGGAAAGCCATTTCTGGATGGCCGGATCTTCGACCAGCGCGGATGCAAAACGGGTCTTGACCACACCGGGCAGAATGGCGTTCGCCCGAATACCCTGCTGGCCAAACTCCTTGGCAAAACTGCGCGTCAGGCTGATCAGGCCCGCCTTGGTCATGGAGTAAACAGCCTGCCCGGGTAACGGGAGCAAGGCGGCGATTGATGCGACATTGACGATGCTGCCACCACCACTGCTGATCATCAGCGGCACCGCAGCGCTGCTCATGAAATACGGTCCTTTCAGATTCACTTCCACCGTCTTGTCGAAGGCCCGTGGCGTCAACTCATTGGCTGGTCCGTAATGGGGGTTGGTCGCCGCGTTATTAATCAGGATATCCAGCCGTCCGAACGTCTCATCGACAAATCCGAACAAGGCTTCGATTTCTTCCATGCGACCGGCATGGCAGGCGTGCGGAGTTGCCCTCCCCCCGCCATCCACGATGGAGTCAGCAATTTCCTGCACGCCTTCCAGGTGCCGGCTGGTGACCACTACGTGAGCCCCGCAGGCTGCCAAACCCCGGGCGATCGCCTCGCCTATCCCCCGTGACGCGCCATTCACGACGGCCACTTTCCCGTTCAAATCGGTTTGATTCACGAAAACTCTCCTGTCAGTTTGCGACGAAACCTTTGCATGCCTTCGATCCAGCGGTCTACATCATCCGCCTGGCGGCGAACGTAAGTAGAAACCTGGGGATGCGGCAAAACCAGGAACCGGCCCTCCTGAATTCCGGCCAGGATGCAATCAGCAACGTATTCAGTGCTCAAAATGCCGTCGACGTCATTGCCCCCGAATCCCGGGCTTCCGTCCTCGGTCTCGGTGTCCTCATCCACGCCTATCATGCGGGTCGCGACGGCCTGCGGACATACCAAAACAACCTGGATGCCGTCGTCGCCATGCGTGATGGCCAACGATTTGGCGAATCCGACGGCCGCATGCTTGCTGGCGGTATAGGCTGCCTCACCCACCTGGGCCAACAGGCCGGCCGCCGAAGCGACATTGACCAGGCAGCCACCTCCACGTTCTGTCATTTTTGGAATCATCAGGCGGGCTGCATAGACATGAGCCATCAGGTTGATATCGATACAGGCGCGCCAGTGCTCATCCGGAGCAGAAGCGGCTCCATCCGGGCCGTCTCCAAATGCTACGCCCGCATTGGAAACGAAAATATCGATCGGACCCAGTTCGGCCTCGGCTCGAGCGACGCTTGCTGCAAGGCTGTCCGGTTCAGCCACGTCTACCTGCAGGGCCAGGCCGCCGATTTCATCGGCAACGGTCCTCGCGGCCGGCAAGTCAAGATCGGCAACCGCAACACGGGCGCCTTCGAAATTCAGCGCACGACAAAGCGCACGACCTATGCCATGGGCCCCTCCGGTTACGAGAGCTACGCGGTTGTTGATATCCATGCTTTGTACCCTGGAATCTGATTCAGAAGTGGTTTTCCATGCTAACAATTATGTGATCGGCGGTACAATGACAGGCTATGACAAAAGCCAGCGAACTACACATTCTTTTGACCAACGATGATGGCCATCTTGCGCCGGGAATCCGCATCATGCAGGAGGTTCTGAAGAGACGGGGTTACCGAGTCAGCATGGTCGCCCCAAGCAAACAGCGAAGCGCCACCGGCATGACCACAACCATGCACCGGGGCCTGCAGCTTGAACAGTTCGCAGAAGGCAACTGGCACCTGGACGCGAAACCGGCAGACACGGTTCTGGTTGCTTTGCGGCACCTGCTCGAAGACGACCCCCCGGACCTGGTGTTGTCCGGCATCAATTTCGGGCCAAACCTGGGCGTCGGACTGCATGCTTCCGGTACCGTCGGTGCTGCCATCACGGCGCTGCTGCACGGTTACCCGGCGATTGCGGTTTCTGCCGGCATGCTGTTTGACGAGGCCCGGCAGACGCCCCCGGTTTTTCCCAGCACGCATAAAGTGCTGGAACCGGCTGCAGAATTTACCTGTGCCGTGATCGAGTCGCTGCAATCGCCGGCGAGCCGGAGTGATGAACTGCTGCCGGCCGGTATCCTGTTGAACATCAATTACCCTGCGCTTGCACGTGAACAGATCAAGGGCGTGGTCTATCCGGAAGTATCTGGCGGCCACATGATCGAACCCGGTTACCGGCTTTGCGAGCAGACTGCGAAACTGATTCCGCAATATCACGCTGGCGTCGATCCGAATCAGCCGCAGCTCCAGGAAGGTGATGTGCGCGCTCACCTGGAAGGTTACATCACGATTTCCCCGGTCAAACCGCGCTGGAATCCACCGGCCACGGAAACCGCCGATTTACTGAAACGACTGGGTACTGCGTTTTCGGAATTCTAAGCCGTCAGGACAGAATTTCCTCAACGATGAGCTGGCAACTTTGCTCCCCTCGCCAGCGGTTGATGCCAAGCCGGTACAACAGGCGAGCCAAGTTGCCCGTTGGCAAATCTTCGGGCAAACGGTTGAAGGCAATGGCATCGACCGGTTCGCCTCCATCCAGGCACTGAACGATCATTTTCAGATGACTTCCACCAACGACCCGGCTGTCCATCACCCGGAACCGCCCGTCAAACAAAGGTTCTGGAAAACGCTGACCCCAGGGTCCGGTATTCTCAAGCGCCGTGGCAAACGGGACCGACAGGTCCTGCGCAGACAATTCGCCGTCAGTCAGCACTTCGCCGTTGAGTTCCGCACCATCCAGCACCGCGGTCACCGCCTCGCAAAGGCCACTTTCAAATTCCGGCAAATTTTTCGCGGATAAGGACAGCCCCGCCGCCATTGCATGGCCACCGAATGCGGTAATCAACCCCGGATGATGCGCATCGATATACGCCAGCACATCCCTGATATGCAAGCCGCGAACGGATCGCGCCGAACCTTTCAGTATCTCCGAACCCTCCGCCTCGGGTGCAAAAACAACCACCGGACGATGCACCGAATCCTTGACCCGGGAAGCGACCAGGCCAACGATGCCCTGGTGCCAGGATGGATCATGTAAACACAGTGCCGGTGGCAGGTTCCGCTGATCCAGCGCCGCCAGCAAATTTTTTACCTGGTCCATGGCCTGGCTCTGCATCTGCTCCTGCATACCCCGCCGTTGCTTATTCAGCTGATCCAGCTGTTGACCGAGCATCATAGCTTCGTCCGGATCATCCGCAAGCAGGCAGCGGATGCCAGTACTCATGTCCTCCAGGCGTCCTGCCGCATTCAGCCTCGGCCCCACGGCAAAACCCAGGTCGGATGCGCCGCAATACCGGTAATCCCGCTTTCCCAATCGCAATAACGCCATCAACCCGGGCCTGGCCAGCCCGCGCCTGATACGCTCCAGGCCCTGCCGCACCAAAACACGGTTATTCCGGTCCAGCGGCACCAGGTCGGCAACGGTTCCCAGCGCCACCAGGTCAAGAAATTGCGCCAGGTTCGGCTGCGGCCGCACCCCGTTGAACCAACTCCGCGAGTGCAGCAGCCGCCGCACCCGGCTGAGCAGGTAAAACACGACGCCCACACCCGCCATCGCCTTGCTGGGAAACTCGTCACCGACACAGTTGGGGTTCACGATAGCCTGTGCATCCGGCAAGACATTACCCGGTAAATGGTGATCGGTGACTATCACCTGGCAACCCAGTTCGCGGGCACGGGCGACGCCTTCAATACAGCTGATGCCTGAATCCACGGTAATCAGCAGTTCGGGCGGTTGATCCACCAGGGTCTCAACCAGTGGAACCGTCAGGCCGTAACCGAATTCGAACCGGTTCGGTACACGAAAATCCACCCTGGTACTTCCCATGGCTCTTAACGAAAGCACTGCCAGCGCCGTACCGGTGGCTCCATCCGTATCGAAATCTCCCACCACCAGGATGGACTGATCCTGGCATATGGCGTCAGCGACCATGGCGGCAGCCTGATCAATGCCGCCCAGCGAGTCCGGCAACAACATATCCTTCAGTTCAAGCGAGAGTTGTTCCTTGCGGGTGATGCCGCGACTGAGCAGAATCCGGCGAATCACAGGGTGTAAATTTTCCGGCAGGTCGTTCGCTTGCCCACGGGCTTCCCTGGCACGAATCTTCCGTTCAGACATCATGCCCCGGCCGTGACCGGCCGTGAGAGTGGTGTTTTACGTCGCCAGAAACGACGGCGAGCCCTGCGGTCATAGCTCTGGCCTTCACCCGTGCCTGCGTACATCAAAAACTCGATGTCGCCCTGGTCTGCCAGCCTGATCAACTGCCGGGTCAGGTCTTCGAGATGTTCCAGTTCTTCAACGGCATACTGCGTGCCGGGAATCCAATCGATCAGGATGGAACGCCCGTCCCGGCCGAATTCGGCAAGAGTAGCCATGCTCTGGCTCTTCAGGCGACAATCGTTGATGATCGCCAGACCCCGGGTGACCGGGTGGTTGGAATAGATCGTATCGATCAGATCATGCGGCGCTGCCTCTGGTATGAATCCCCCGCCCCAGAACCAGACCGAATTGATTTCCTGCCTGCCTCTTTGCCGGCGGCGAATATTGACAGGACAGTTATGCAGCGCGACCTGGATCTCCGTGATTATACGCCGCCAGAAGCGGGCCTCAGGGTGATCGGGAAGTGCGTCCGCCAAATCCATGCCCAGCGCATCGTCGAGTGACTTGAATTCGAACTCGAGTGGTTCATTTAACGCTATGCACCAGCGTTCGGGGTGCTCCGCATGCAGATCAATGCCCTCTGCCAGCAACACCCCGCGAATGCAGTTTTCTATCTCGTTTCTCTCGTAAGGATCGAGGTCGGCGAATCCATGGCTGGTCATAAATACCCGGGCCATGTCGGCCCACAACGTGACCGGATCACTGCGGAGCCAGAAGTAATTGCTGTCCGGCGCCTTTTCCCGGTCGCTGACATGCGTCAGCGCGGCAACCGGCAACAACTCGTCCGGCTCGATACCGAACAGCGAAAAGCGCAGATGATTAGCCGACGGAACTCGCAAGTTACAGGAACGGCCCTTCGACAATAATTGTTCGAGCGCCGGAAACCGTTGCTCACCGGTGATGGCGTCCACCATGGGGTAAAAATCTTCAACCAATAACGTGAGATGCGTTCCGGTCACCGGTACTCAACATCGACGATCTCGTATTCCCGGTCGCCCGCCGGCGCGCGTACCACTACCACTTCCCCAACCTGCTGACCGATCAGCGCCCGCGATATTGGCGAACTCACCGCGATCCGGTTGTGCTTGATGTCGGCTTCCACATCACCGACGATCTGGTAGATAGTCTCTTCAGCAGTTTCCTCGTCGGACAGCGTGACCGTTGCTCCAAAAACGACCTTGTCACCCGGATTCAGCTTTTCTATATCAATGATCTGCGCATGTGAAATGGTCGACTCCAGGTGCTGAATCCTGCCCTCGATGAAACCTTGCTGTTCACGGGCTGCATGGTATTCGGCGTTCTCTTTTAAATCACCATGGGCCCGGGCTTCTGCGATCGCCGCAATAATTTTAGGTCGTTCAACTTTTTTAAGTGTCGCCAGTTCTTCCCGCAGGCGGTCAGCCCCTGCCTTGGTCAATGGATGTCTGTTCATGCTTCAAGTCCCCGGTGCAACTGCTGCAGGCTGTGCACCGTGTAATCATTTTCGTGATCCAGGGCCCTTAAAGTAGCCCGGCCGCCAGCGATGGTAGTGGTGTAACTGACTTTGCGCTGCAACGCTTCGCGCCGGATGGAAAACGAGTCTGAAATGGCCTGTGCGCCCTCAGTCGTGTTGACGATGAAATCAATCTCATCATTCTTTATCAGGTCTACGATGTGTGGCCGGCCTTCCATAACTTTGTTGACCGATGCACATTCCACCCCGTTTTCCTGCAAAAATTGAGCCGTGCCGCTGGTCGCCACCAATTGATATCCGCGGCCAATCAGCTCACGGGCAATCGGCACCAGCACGTTCTTGTCCGCATCGCGAACGCTCAGGAAAGCTTTGCCTACCGGTGGCAGGCCATAGTTCGCGGCTTTCATCGATTTCGCCCTGGCCCCTCCAAAACTCCAGCCGATACCCATCACCTCCCCGGTAGATCGCATTTCCGGACCCAGGATCGGGTCGACCCCCGGGAACTTCATGAACGGGAAGACGGCCTCCTTAATGGAGTAGAAATTAGGTACGATTTCATTTGTTTGTTCTTGTTCTTTAAGTGATTTTCCCGCCATTACCTTCGCGGCGATTCCAGCGAGAGGTAAACCCGTTGCTTTTGATACAAACGGTACAGTCCGTGAAGCCCGTGGATTGACCTCGAGAACATAAACATCATCCCCGCGCAGCGCGAACTGTGTGTTCATCAAACCCACCACACCAAGCTCCAGCGCCATCAGGCGAATCTGGCGTCGCATTTCATCCAGCACATCGCGTGACAGAGAGTATGGCGGCAGCGAGCAAGCTGAATCGCCCGAATGAACGCCGGCCTGTTCGATATGCTCCATGATGCCGCCAATCAGAACATCTTCGCCATCGCAGATGGCATCGACGTCAACTTCCTTGGCATGGTCGAGGAACCGGTCCAGCAGAACCGGCGAATCATTAGAGACCTGCACCGCATCGCGCATGTAGCGAAGCAATTCATCCTCACCGTGAACGATGTCCATGGCTCTGCCGCCCAGCACGTAGGACGGCCGGACAACAATGGGATAACCGATTTCCTCAGCCAGCCCAACCGCCGCTTCGGCGCTCATCGCCGTGCGGTTTGGTGGTTGCCGCAGATCAAGCCGTTCGAGTAATTTCTGAAAGCGCTCGCGGTCTTCCGCCAGGTCAATCGAATCCGGGGAGGTGCCGATGATCGGAACACCCGCAGCTTCCAGGTCACGCGCCAGCTTTAACGGCGTCTGACCACCAAACTGAACGATCACGCCAGCGGGCTGTTCCTTGTGCACAATTTCAAGCACATCTTCCAGCGTCAGCGGTTCAAAATAAAGACGGTCGGAGGTGTCATAGTCTGTTGAGACCGTCTCCGGGTTACAATTTACCATGATGGTTTCGTAACCATCATCACGCAGGGCGAGCGCTGCGTGGACACAACAATAATCGAACTCGATGCCCTGCCCGATTCGATTGGGGCCACCGCCAAGCACCATGATTTTTTGACGATCACCCGGCCCGGACTCACATTCTTCCTCGTAAGTGGAATACATGTAGGCCGTTGACGTTGCAAATTCGGCGGCACAGGTATCCACTCTTTTGTATACCGGCCGGATATCGAGGCTATGACGATGGTCGCGCACATCGGCTTCATTGATTTCCAGCAATTCCGCCAGCCTGGAGTCGGAAAAACCCATGCGTTTCAGCGAGAACAGCTTTTCCCGGTTCAGTGATGACAAGGTGCCCTGCCCCACTCGCTGTTCGTTTTCGACGATCTCTTCGATCTGGTCCAGGAACCACGGATCGATGCCGGTCAATTCCTGGACGGTCTCGAGATCCAGCCCTTCCCTGAATGCATCCGCGACGTAAAGAATTCGCTCGGCCCCTGCCTCACGGAGTTCTCTGCGCAGGGTTGCATCGCGTATTTCCGGATCTGCGCCTTCGAGTATCGGGTTAAAGCCGTCACGATCTGTTTCGAGACTGCGCAATGCCTTTTGCACGGATTCCTGGAAGGTCCGGCCAATAGCCATGGCTTCCCCTACAGACTTCATCTGCGTGGTCAGCTTTGCATCTGCTGCCGGGAATTTTTCAAACGCGAAGCGCGGAATCTTGGTTACCACGTAATCAATCGAGGGCTCGAACGACGCGGGGGTCGCACCACCGGTGATTTCATTGCGCAATTCGTCCAGCGTGTAACCAACAGCCAGTTTTGCCGCCACCTTGGCGATGGGAAATCCGGTGGCTTTTGACGCCAGGGCCGAGGATCGCGAGACCCTGGGGTTCATTTCGATAATGACGACACGCCCGTCTGCTGGATTGATGCCGAACTGGACGTTGGACCCCCCCGTATCGACGCCGATTTTGCGCAACACAGCAATGGATGCGTCCCGCAGTCGCTGGTATTCCTTGTCAGTCAGGGTTTGGGCCGGTGCGACCGTGATGGAATCGCCCGTGTGGACACCCATCGGATCGAAATTTTCGATCGCGCAAATAATAATGCAGTTGTCGCGATGATCGCGAACGACCTCCATCTCGAATTCTTTCCAGCCCAGCACTGATTCTTCCAGCAACACTTCCGTGGTCGGAGACAACTCCAGTCCGCGGCTGACGATATCTTCGAATTCTTCGCGATTATAGGCGATACCACCACCGGAACCGCCCATCGTGAAAGACGGCCGAATGATCGTTGGGTAGCCTATCGACGCCTGCTGTTGCAATGCCTCTTCCAGGCTGTGCGCAATGGCGGCGGTCGGCACGTCCAGCCCGATCTCCAGCATGGCGTTACGAAACTGCTCGCGGTCTTCCGCCATGTCGATGGCTTCGCGGGAAGCACCGATCATCTCGACCCCGTATTTCTCCAGTACACCGTGGCGGACCAGGTCCAGCGCGCAGTTCAGCGCCGTCTGCCCTCCCATGGTCGGCAACAGCACATCGGGACGCTCGGAGGCGATGATCTGTTCAACAATCCGCCATTCGATCGGCTCGATATAAATGGCATCGGCTGTTTCCGGGTCAGTCATGATAGTGGCTGGATTGGAATTCACCAGGATGACGCGGTAGCCTTCCTCGCGAAGTGCCTTGCAGGCCTGCGCGCCGGAATAGTCGAACTCGCAAGCCTGGCCGATGACGATGGGACCGGCTCCGATGATCAGGACGCTTTTGATATCTTCTCTTTTGGGCACTGCTTCAGGCCTCCCGCAACACGGTGACGTTTCCGGATGTCTCACCGGCATCGATGCTGGTCATGAATCGATCGAAAATTCCCGCAATATCATGCGGACCCGGGCTGGCCTCGGGATGCCCCTGGAAGCCGAATGCAGGCGCATTAGTCAGCTCCAGACCCTGCAGCGAATTATCGAAAAGGGATCGATGGGTCGCACGGGCATGCTCCGGCAAACTGTCTTCGTCCACTGCAAACCCGTGATTCTGGCTGGTGATCATGACCTGTCCACTGCCCAGGTCCTGGACCGGGTGATTGGCGCCATGGTGGCCGAATTTCATCTTGATCGTTGAAGCGCCGGCGGCCAGGCCCAGTAACTGGTGCCCCAGGCAAATCCCGAACAAGGGAATTTTGCGGGAGATGAAGGTCTTGATGGCGGCAATCGCGTAATCACAAGGCTCCGGATCTCCCGGGCCATTTGACAGAAAAATCCCATCCGGCTGCAAGGCCAGCGCCTCTTCAGCCGGAGTCGTGGCAGGCACCACAGTAACCCTGCAGCCACGGTCGGCCAGCATGCGCAGAATATTGCGCTTGATGCCAAAATCATAGGCCACCACGTGACGCTGTTGTTCCGTGACCAGCGCTTGACAGTTGTCCAGGTCCCAACTGCCTTCGCTCCACTCATAAGGCCGGTCAGTGGTTACTTCCCTGGCGAGGTCCAGGCCTTTCATGCCGGGAAACGAACGAGCCAGTTCGATGGCGGCCTCTCTGCTGCAACCGCTACCTGTCATGATGGCTCCCCCCTGGGCTCCTTTTTCCCGCAGTATCCGGGTCAGGCGTCTTGTGTCGATATCGGAGATAGCGACGATATTATTGCGAACCAGGTATTCAGGCAGGCTTTCGGTGGCCCTCCAGTTACTGTGGCGTCGCGGACAGTCACGAACGATGAGACCGGCAGCCATGGGCCCGGATGACTCTTCGTCCTGGGGGTTACATCCGGTATTACCAATGTGGGGATAGGTCAGCGTGACAATTTGCCGGGCATAGGATGGGTCGGTCAGTATTTCCTGGTAACCGCTCATGGCGGTGTTGAATACAACCTCACCGACCGTACTGCCTTCAATTCCGATACTTCGGCCCAAGAAAACACTGCCGTCCTCTAACGCCAGCACTGCCTGATCAGTCAATGTACACACTCCAGATACGCGAAACGGGAAAGCTTTTGCAGCTGTTCCCGCTTAGAAATTCATTCAGCTTGTGTTCTAAGCCTCCAGATTTTAACGGAGCACTGCGCCCCTTGTCTAACCAAAATGCAGTCAGGACGTCATCCGGTCAAAAAATTCTTTGACTCCCTGCAACCAGTTCTGCGAACGGGGGTTGTGCAGGTTCCTGTCTTTTTTAAAGGTTTGCTCGAACTGCCTGAGCAGTTCTTTTTGCTCTTTCGTCAACTTCACCGGGGTCTCCAGCACAACCCGGCACATCAGGTCTCCGGTACGGTGACTGCGGACCGATTTGACGCCCTTGCCCTTCAGTCGAAACATGCGCCCGGTCTGGGTCTCTGAAGGCACCTTGAGCTTGACCTGTCCAGCCAGCGTGGGAATCTCCAGTTCTCCACCCATGGCGGCGAGCGTAAAGGGCACCGGCACTTCGCAATAGAGATCATCACCGTCCCGTTCGAAAATCCGGTGGGGACGGACATGCACTTCGACGTAAAGGTCACCGGCTGGCGCCCCGTTGGCCCCTGCCTCACCTTCATTGGCCAGGCGTATCCGGTCGCCGCTGTCCACGCCGGCCGGAATTTTGACCGACAGCGTGCGCGTTTCGCGGATTCTTCCCTGGCCGTTACAGTCGGTGCAGGGATTGGTGATCTGTTGACCGGCGCCCTGGCAAGCCGGGCAGGTCTGCTGCACGGAAAAAATTCCCTGCTGCATGCGCACCTGGCCAACACCACCGCAAGTGGTGCAGGTCTGCTTCTGTCCGTCCCTGGCGCCGCTGCCGTTACAGGTTTTGCACTCACCCAGCGTCGGCACCCTGATTTCCCGCTCAATGCCGTTGACGGCTTCTTCCAGGTCCAGTTCCAGTGAAAAACGCAGGTCCGAGCCCCGCTGCCTTGTTTGCCGGCGGCGTCCGCTACCCCCGAAAATATCACCGAAGATATCTCCGAAGATATCTCCCACGTCACCGTGAAAACCGCCCGGGCCTCCTGGCCCACTGGCAGAATTGCTGACCCCGGCATGTCCGAACTGGTCATAAGCCGAGCGCTTCTTGGGATCTTTCAGGATCTCGTAGGCTTCCTTGGCTTCTTTAAACTGCTCCTGCGCGGAAGCATCGTCCGGGTTGCGGTCCGGATGATGCTTCATGGCGAGGCGCCGATAAGCCTTTTTCAGCTCATCGTCGCTCGCGTTTTTTCCAACGCCCAGAACCTCGTAGTAATCCCTTTGTGCCATGCCTGTGTACCGTTACCTATCCGTCAGATTTGCGGATCATCCGAACCTAAATCAAGGCCCAAAAAACCCGGCCGAAGCCGGGTTTCCGAAACCAAGAGGTTTTGAAGGAATCAATCGGCCTTCTTTTGCTCGTCAACTTCCTCGAACTCAGCATCGACTACGTCGTCATTGCCCGGTCCGGCCGGATCCGCAGACGCAGCCTCTTCAGCCTGTGCCTGCTCGGCAGCCTTCTGATAAATGACCTGGCCCGCTTCTGACAGCTTCTCAACGGCTGATTCGATAGTCTCCTTGTCATCGCCTTTCATCGCCTCTTCGACGTTCTCAATGGCTGTTTCAATAGCCTTCTTTTCATCGTCGCTGACCTTGTCACCCATTTCCTTGAGGCTGGAACGGGTCGCGTGAACGATCGCATCGGCGCTGTTACGGGCGGTGACCAGTTCATGGAACTTACGGTCTTCGTCTGCATGCGCCTCGGCGTCCTGAACCATGCGGTCGATCTCATCATCTGACAGGCCGGAACCCGCCTTGATTTCAATTTTCTGCTCTTTGCCCGTCGCCTTGTCGGTCGCGCTGACATGCATGATGCCATTGGCGTCGATGTCGAAAGTGACTTCGATCTGGGGCATGCCGCGAGGCGCAGCGCCGATACCGGCCAGGTCGAACCGCGCCAGCGATTTGTTGGCAGAAGCCATGTCCCTTTCACCCTGCAGAACATGCACGGTTACAGCTGTCTGGTTGTCCTCGGCAGTTGAGAAAACCTGCGATGCCTTGGTCGGCACCGTGGTGTTTTTCTCGATCAGCTTGGTCATCACACCACCCAGCGTTTCAATACCCAGGGACAAGGGAGTCACGTCCAGCAACAGCACATCCTTCACTTCACCCGCAAGAACGCCACCCTGAATAGCAGCACCGGATGCCACAGCCTCATCAGGATTGACATCTTTGCGGGGTTCACGGCTGAAGAACTCTGCAACCGCTTCCTGTACTTTCGGCATGCGGGTCTGGCCGCCAACGAGGATCACGTCATCGATATCACTGATCTTCAGGCCGGCATCATCCAGCGCGGTCCGGCAGGGACCGATGGTGCGTGTCACGAGGTCTTCCACCAGGGATTCCAGCTTGGCGCGGGTCAGCTTGATGTTGAGATGCTTTGGACCACTTGCGTCGGCCGTGATGTAAGGCAGGTTGACTTCGGTCTGCTGCGAGGTAGACAGTTCAATCTTGGCGCGCTCGGCGCCTTCCTTCAGTCGCTGCAGCGCCAGCGGATCATTGCGCAGGTCAAATCCCTGTTCTTTCTGGAATTCACCTACCAGGTAATCGATCACGCGCTTGTCGAAATCTTCACCTCCCAGGAAAGTATCACCGTTGGTCGCCAGCACTTCGAACTGGTGCTCGCCGTCGACGTCCGCTATCTCGATGATGGAAATATCAAACGTACCGCCGCCCAGGTCATAGACGGCGATCTTGCGGTCGCCGCCTTTCTTGTCCATACCGTAAGCCAGCGCTGCCGCGGTAGGTTCGTTGATGATGCGCTTGACTTTCAATCCTGCAATCTTGCCGGCATCCTTGGTGGCCTGCCGCTGCGAGTCATTGAAGTATGCGGGGACGGTGATTACCGCCTCGGACACTTCCTCGCCAAGATAGTCTTCAGCGGTCTTCTTCATCTTCATCAGCACGCGGGCTGAAATTTCGGGGGGCGCCATCTTCTTGCCATCGGCTTCCACCCAGGCATCGCCATTCTCGGCTTGCACGATGCTGTAAGGCACCAGGTCCTTGTCTTTCTGTACCACGTCCTCGCTGTACTTCCGGCCGATCAGCCGCTTGACGGCGAACAGCGTGTTGGAAGGATTGGTCACAGCCTGGCGCTTGGCCGGCTGGCCAACCAGAACTTCGTCATCCTTGGTGAAAGCGACGATGGACGGCGTGGTCCGGTCACCCTCAGCATTCTCAATTACCTTGGGCTGGCCGCCTTCCATCACTGCAACGCAGGAGTTGGTGGTTCCAAGGTCAATACCTATGATTTTTCCCATCGGTCAATTCTCCAATAGTCTTCAATAATTTGATGCTTCTGAAATGGGGTTGTTCGTGTGTTTTTCAACACGGCCGGAATGCCTTTCAGGCTTTTCCGGAGACCACGACCATGGCAGGCCGAACCAGCCGGTCGTGCAGGCTGAATCCTTTTTGCAAAACCTCGAGCACCGTATTTTCCGGCACACCGGCGGACGGCAGCACCGTCATCGCCTGGTGCAGTTCGGGATCGAAGGGCTGCCCCATCGGATCAATAATCTGCAGGTCGTGATCCTGCATGACTTTTTCCAGCATTCGCAATGTCAATTCCTGGCCTTCCAGCAACGATTCGACAGTGAGCGATTCCGAGTCCACTTCAAGACCCCTTTCGAGGCTGTCCCAAACCTGCAGAAGGTCCTTCATGATCTTCTCGAGCGCCAGCTTCCTGGACCGGTCCAGGTCGCGCATCAGGCGCTTGCGCAGGTTCTCCATCTCGGCCTGCATCCGCAGCATGGCTTCACGATGCCTGGACAGTTCCTGCTCGGCCTCTGCCAGCTTTTCCGAAGATTCATCCCGTTCAGGATCCGCTTCTTCCGGGTTGCCGGCCTGTCCATTTGTTTCGATCTCCACCTCAATCGGCTCTTCAAATGGGTTTTCCTTTGTATCGGTCACGTATTCCGTCTCCAACAGTTGTTGCTTCGGTTCAATAGTCCAACGGCAATATGGGGTTAAGGCGTCGTGATTCAAGCGATATTCCCGCCACTGCCGGATTGCCGGATCTTTCTTCACATGCTAGCTTTGTAACGCTCCCGACCCCAAGACAACCATGCTCAATTTCCTGCAAATTCGTAACTACGCCATTGTCGATTCGCTGGACCTGGAATTTTCAGGAGGATTCACCTGCGTCACGGGCGAAACGGGCGCCGGCAAATCAATCCTGGTGGACGCTCTTGGCCTGTTATGTGGCAAACGCGCTGATACCAGTGCGGTTCGGGATGGTGCCAGCAAGGCTGAGCTCGCCGCTGAATTCTCACTCATGGCAGACAGCCCTGCACTGGCCTGGCTCAAACATGCCGAGCTGGAAGACGACCAGCGTTGCATGCTGCGGCGGGTCATCGCCGAAGGCGGCCGTTCCCGGGCCTGGATCAATGGTTCCGCGGTGACCCTGTCACAACTGGCTGAGCTGGGAGACTTACTGGTGGAAATCCATGGCCAGAATGAGCATATGCTGCTGGTTCGGCAAGAAGCGCAGTTCCGCCTGCTGGACACCGGGAGCTCCCACGACAATGTCCGGCAAAAAGTCAGACATGCTTTCAACACCTGGGTCGGCCTGGAAGAACAAAAGCTTCAGATACTCAGCGAAGAATCACTGGGCGCAGGCGACAGGGAATTGCTGCTTTACCAGATACGTGAACTCGAAGAATCGATGCTGACTGCTGAACAGTTCCTGGCCATGGAGTCGGAGCACCGGCTGCTCGCCCGCGGCGGTGACCTGGCCAGAACGCTTGACGAATCGGTCTTATTGCTCGAGCAGGACCCGTCAGGCGCCTCCACTGTGCTGCACCGGGCAGCCATATTGCTCACACCCTACGTCGATCTGGATGCAGGCATTGCATCGGCGGCAGAATTGCTCAATGACGCTGCCATTCACTGCAGCGAGGCCATCAGCAGTCTCGAGTCTGCCCGGTCACGCATGGAGTCCAGTCCCGAAAGGCTGGCGGAGCTGGAACGCCAGTTGGGTGTCCAGCATGACCTGGCTCGCAAACACCGGGTGGAACCCGACAGGCTCGAGGGCGTGTTGAGTCAGATCAAGCAGCGTTTCGAACTTGCCGAATCGCTGGACAGCCGATTGGCGGAGCTGGAAGAACAGCTGGCAACGGCCCTGCAAAGCTACCGACAACAGGCCAGGATTCTTTCCGGCCAACGCAGCAAGCGCGCGCAGCAACTGTCCGCGGATGTCACTGCTCTGATGCAGGAACTGGGTATGGAGGGTGGGCAATTTCAATTCCGGGTGCAGCATGATGAACAACGCCGGCCTTCTGCCCGCGGTGACGACGAACTGGAACTGCTGGTCAGCGCAAATCCGGGAATCCCGCCCGGCCTGCTGCGCAAAGTCGCTTCAGGTGGCGAATTGTCCCGAATCAGCCTGGCGATCAAGGTTGCCTGCAAAGGGGACAATGGCGCCGCCACCCAGGTTTTCGACGAAGTGGATGCCGGAATTGGCGGTGACACCGCTCATTCGGTGGGCGCGTTGCTGAAAAGTCTTTCTGCCGGCGCCCAGGCCTTGTGTGTGACCCACCTGGCGCAGGTTGCCGTGTTTGCAGACCAGCAGTTGCAGGTGAACAAACAATCGGATGAGCAGCAAACCAGGGTCAGCACACGCCTGCTGAATAACGACCAGCGCATTGATGAGATTGCCCGGATGCTGGGAGGGCGCCTGTCAGACCAGAGCCGTGCTCACGCTTCGGAGTTGCTGGCATCGGCCCTGGTTCGGCATTGATCAGGATTTGGGACGAACGTAGATCACCAAGCTGTGGTCTTCGATTTCATAACCGTGTGATTCAGCAATTTTTCGCTGTGCGGCCTCTATTTCTTCGCTGATAAATTCGGTGACTTTGCCGGTTTCCACGCACACCATGTGGTCGTGGTGCTCCCCTGAGTTCAGTTCATAATATGCCTGGCCACTTTCGAAATTGTGTTTTTCCACCAGGCCCGCAGATTCGAACTGGTTCAACACGCGGTAAACGGTCGCCAGGCCAATTTCTTCCCTGGCTTCCAACAGACAGCGGTAGATGTCATCCGCCGTGAGATGTTTGTTCCGCCGGGTTTCCAGAATTTCCAGAATCCGTTTACGCGGATGGGTGACTTTTAACCCGGCTTCTTTAAGGTTATTGTTTTTCACAGAAATACCACTATTTGATGTAGCGTCAGATATTGTATCATTCACGCACTCTGCGCCATGCTAAAAATCCAGTCCGGAACTCAAATGCTCATTCGTCTCATTTTTTCACTGTTATTGATCAGCCTGACCGGCACCGGTTGCAACCTGATCTATAAGCAGAATATTCAGCAGGGTAATGCCCTCGAACAGGATGATCTGGACGAGCTTTACGTCGGAATGAATCAAAGGCAGGTGCTGTTCGTGCTCGGTACGCCTTCGGTTAAGGATCCTTTCCACCGCGATCGCTGGGACTACGTGCAGACATTCAGCCGCAGGGGCAATCCGATGATCACCCGGACAGTCACACTGTACTTCGAAAACGGCTTGCTGGCTGAAATCGAGGGTGAAAACGATCCGTTCGGCGCAAATTCGCAACGGGTTGACGGCGATCCGGATGAAGTGGCTTCTTTTGTCAAAAAACCCGCGTCTGACCAGGGCGCTTCCGAAAGCCCGCAGGACGCGGCGGTCGAATCGGCCAAGGAAGACGTGATTAAGTCACAAGACCCGGATATTGAGTCCATCAACGAGAGGACCTCCGAAGACCGGGAATACCAGAGAAACCAGGAATTCCTGGACCAGACTCCGAATGACACCACCGGACCGGATATCGACGGCTAACCCGAAACCTTTAACTCATGGCCCGTTTTTTACGCATTTCCTGCGGGCTTGCAATCAATGGCCGGTAAATCTCGATCCGGTCGCCATCTTCCAATTCGTGATCGAACGCCACTTTGCGGCTGAATATGCCAACCTCTGAGATTTCCATCCCGGGAAATAATTTCCGAATGCCGGACTGTTCAATCGCATCGATCACGGTGGTCCCCCTCCGAACGGCCAGTTTCAGCAAGGACTGCCGGTCTGGCAAAGCATAGGCCACCTCAATCCCTATTTCATCGCTACCGCGATCAGGATCCGTAGACATGGTCTGCCCTATTACTGAATTCGCTGACCAGGCGGTCGGCAATGCGTGTGAAGCCCCGCCGAAAAGCGGATGACAATACCCTGCTGGAAAAATCGAAGCTCAGCACCAGCGTGACTTTGCTGCCCTCCTGACCCAGTGTTTCAAACAACCATTCACCGGAAAAGTGCCGGAAAGGCCCGTCTACCAGAGACAATGTCAGCCGCTCACCTGGCACGAAACGGTTGCGGGTTGTGAAGCGCTGGGTCATACCACTGACCCGGACGACCAGGGAGGCCAACTGCTGCTCCGCGGTTTGCTCATGCACTTCGGACTTCAGGCACCAGGTCAGGAAATCGGGATATGCCGGTACGTCCTGGACCAACCGGAACATATCCATCGCGGGATGAAGGACAAGAGCCGTACGCTTGATTTCCATAACTAAAACCTTGAGCCTGCTAAAACAGGGCGCAGCAAGCATAGCATGTGCAGGGCCCCTGAACGTAGAATAGACAGCCATATGAATGACCATAAATCAACCGGTAAAAAAACCATCGCTCTGAACAAACGGGCCCGCTTCGAATATCACATCGAAGACCGCTTTGAAGCGGGTATTGCACTGGAGGGCTGGGAGGTCAAATCGCTCCGCGAGGGTCGCGTGCAGTTCTCCGACAGTTACGTACTTTTGAAAGACAACGAAGCGTTCCTTTTCGGTTGCCAGATCAATCCGCTCCCCACCGCGTCGACACACGTGAAACCTGACCCGTTAAGAACCCGGAAACTGCTGCTCCATCGCCGGGAAATCGATCGCCTCACGGGTGCCGTGGATCGAAAGGGCTACACGGTTATTCCCA
>Ga0224504_10000025_pt1 | contig 53766 bp, 35 predicted proteins | sample SF_Oct11_sed_USG_3_FD_170160 | JGI IMG/M metagenome (GOLD analysis project Ga0224504, IMG submission 170160) | Sediment microbial communities from San Francisco Bay, California, United States - SF_Oct11_sed_USGS_24 | ecosystem: Environmental > Aquatic > Marine > Sediment | place: USA...
GGTCCTAGGTTCGAATCCTAGTGCCATCACTTTTACAGTGTTCAAAGCACTTCAAAACCTTGTAAACCTTATGTTTTACAAGGTTTTTTATTTTTTAGACCATAGTACAATTTGATATTATTTGATTTTAAGGTCAACAAATCGTTCAACCAAAATATTTGATAAAAGTTGTTGACCATATTTCGATTAGAAAGACTATTTTTACTAGTAGTGATATTTAACATAGTTAACAGTAATATTTGATACATTATTCGATATTAAATGGTCAACATCTGTTAATAAAATATTTGTTAAAAGTCAACATTGTTGACTGGGTAATTAAAATCGACAAAAATCATAGTGGATTTGACTTTCGTCTTTAATGAAGTTTAACTTAAAAGCTGGCCTAGATCAGAACGAATTTGCTACTGGAGAGGGTGTAGAAGGCGATGAATTGGCACGTATGATTCCCATATAAGCCTAATGTACGCTTGGTGTGGATGAAAGTTTAAGAGCACAAGTAAAACACTTGATGAACTTGGTAAATTAGAAAATACAGGAAGAATAGAAGCATCAACAATTGCGCAGGTTTATGTAAAAGATGTAGAAGCCTCTGTACTTTGACTTAAAAAAGAACTGAATGGATTTTCAAAAGTAAAATTAGTAATAGGAGATAGAAAGTCTGTACCTATTCAATTAGATCCAGCTGCTTTTTCTTTCTGGGATGAAAAAATTAAAAATCGGAAAATTGAAAGTGGAGATTTTGAAATTTTATTAGGGAAATCGTCGAGGAACATTGTTTATAAAAAGATCGTTCACTTAAGAGATTAATAGTCCAAAATTGTTGTAATTAAAACAAAATGTATTTTTTTTATGAAATTAGAATCAATTAAAAGGAGGATTGCCATACTAATATTAATCTGTGTATGGTCGGTTTCCAATGCACAGAAAAAAAATGTACTATTTATCATCACAGATGATCTCAATTGCAACTTGGGCACGTATAAGCATTATATGGTAAAAACACCTAATATTGATAAACTAGCATCTGAGGGGAGACAATTCAACAACGCATTTTGTAATTATCCACAATGTGGAGCATCTCGAGCAAGCATGATGACGGGGTTGTATCCTACTCAGACAGGGCATTTCAATTTAAGAGATACTGTTAGACAACACGTACCAAATGTTACTACGCTATCACAGGTGTTTATCAATAACGGCTATGAAGCTAGTAGAGTAGGTAAAATTTACCATTATGACAACCCTAGTGCTATAGGTACAAATGGACATGATGATGAACTTTCATGGACAGCACGTTACAACCCGATTGGAAGAGATAAATTGGAGGAGAATAAAATCTTCTCGTTGGTGAAAAACAAGTTTGGAGGGGTTCTAAGTTGGTTGGCTGCCGATGGAAAAGATGAAGAGCAAACGGATGGGATGGTTGCAACTAAAGCCATTGAGTTACTCGAAGAATACGCAAAGGAAGATACACCCTTCTTTTTAGGAGTGGGTTTTTATAAACCCCATACGCCATATGTGGCTCCAAAAAAATATTTTGAAATGTATGACAAGTCAGATATAATCATCCCGAGAGTCCCCGAAAATTACTTATCTACACTACCAGTTCCTGCACAAAACAGCTTGACAAGAAAGAAACCTCAGTTGCACCTTTCAGACTCTTTGGCACGATGTGCAGCACAGGCATATTTAGCCAGTATTACTTTTTTAGATGCTCAGGTTGGGCGAGTTTTGAGAGCACTGAAGGAGAACGGATTAGATAAAAATACCATTATTGTATTTACTTCTGATCACGGGTATCATCTGGGTGAGCATGACTATTATCAAAAAACAACGCTGTTTGAAGATTCAGGAAAAATTCCACTGATTATCTCGTATCCAGGTATAAACAAAACAGGAAAAGAGACTGAATCCATTGTAGAAATGATAGATTTATATCCAACATTGTGTGAGCTTGCAGGATTAAAAGCACCGGAATACGTTTCAGGTAAAAGTTTTGTCGATGTGTTGGACAAACCTAAAAATACCACTAGAACATCAGCACTAATGTTAATGAGCAATGGTTGTACACTGCGTACCAAAGACTTTAGATATACCCGCTGGGGCTGGGAATTAGGTAAGCCTGATATGGTGGAACTCTATGATCGAAAAAAGGATCCTGCTGAATTGCATAATATTGCTCAGGATAAGCACTATGAAAAACAAAAGAAAAAGTTGGAGCAAAAGCTTAATGAAAGAATGGAACAAGCAAATACACCTCCTGAGAATCTTAAAGTGATAAAATGAATGTAGTGTTTATTAATAAAAAGAGAAGATTCGATTTCTTGAACCCTATTATAATATTATCACTAAAAATTTAATGAAGGATATTTCTGTTCTACAGAGTTAATTAAAAATTATTATAACGAAGCATTACATGTTTTGTTTGTTTAAACATGCTAGTTAATAAAGCGCAAACTACTCCTAATATTATTATCATAATGACCGATGATCTAGGGTATGGAGATATTGCCTCTCACGGTAATTTGAAAATTAGAAGACTATTATCGATAAAATAGCATCCGTTGGTGCTTGATTGCATTAGTTTGATGTATCCTCCGTGTGTACACCTATCAGAGCGAGTTTATTAACAAGGAGGCTTGTAAGAACAAGAGTAATCGGTGTAAGTAATAATTTAGAAGTGATGCATTCTAGAGAGGTTACCATAGCTGAGGTTTTTAAGGAAAATGCTTTTACTACGGGTTTGTTTGGTAAATGGCACAATGAGACACATTATCCAAATTCCTTTATAGGCAAAGGTTTGATTAATTTCTAGATTTTTGTGGCGGACAATCTCAAATTATTTTGACTCTTTTTTAGAAGATAATGGCAATGTTATAAAAACAGAAGGATCTAAATAAGAACTTCTATAAAAAAAACGAAAACCTAAAACTGAAATTAAGTAAATATCTTAAATAATCTTCCCATTTCCAGCAGTATTCCGTTAACAATCATTACATAAAACTTATAATGGCCACATAAGAGTTTCGTTTACAGTCAACACTTATCTTTACCTTTTCCCTTTCCAAATTCGTTTCCATAAGAAGCTTTCCTTCAAGCCAGAAACATCTGTGCAGGTAATAAAGTACATAATTTAACTGTGAATTATGAAAATACAACACAGGAGTTACCTTGTATTTTTCAACCAAAATGTAGCTGCATAATCTCGCGGTAAATGGTGCAACTTTTTATGGTGATTTCACTTTGTAATTGTGAAGATAACAAGCATAAATAAACCGGTTTTTATTAGAAAATATATTGTGTAATTCTATAATGAATAGACTGATATTTATCATTTTTAATACGTATAACTTAAAGTAACTTTGCAGCAAAATTGTACAGCAAAAAAAAATAATTAAATTATTTTTGAAAACCGATTTAATATTATAATAAAATTAAACGTTTCAAGAAAGAGTAAAAAAATAATAACAAAATGACAGCGACAAAAGTATTTAAAAAGCAATGGTTAGCAAATTATAAAAGTGCCCCGCAGCAATTAGAAAAAATGACAAAAGTAAATGGGTTGATTAGTGCTTTTAATGCAAATATTGATGCTGTTATAAAATTATCGGGTAAGGATATTGAGAAATTAATTAGCAACACTAATATTGGTCAATCAGAATTACTATCTAAAGGTTTAACAAGTATACACTCCCAAAAAGATGCTTTGAGAGGATTGGTAAATTGTTTTATTCATGGAATTGCTGAAGAATGGCTTATTGAAAATAAAGAGGTGTTTTATTGGCTTCAAGATAATTTAGGTTATGATAAATTACAAATGGGAGGCCAAGGTGGAATTGTTGCTAATGTTATGGCCGTTTGTGGTGTAAATAATGTTTTTGTGCATTGTGCTTCATTAGGTGAAGAACAAGCCAGTTTATTTCTTGATTTACCTAATTTGGTTTCAGTAGATGAAGAAGGAAGCGTAAATAAAGCAACTAATATTATACGTCCAAACGACATACCTTTAATTCATTGGATTATAGAATTTGACAAAGGAGATGTTATTACCATTGAAGGAAAAGAATTTGTATGTCCGAAATCTAATCGATTTATCGCCACTTATGATCCATTAAATTTTAAATTACATATTGACGAGTCATTTGCAAAATGCCTTTCAAGTGAAAGTGTTAATTATGAATATATTATACTTTCTGGATACCAAATGTTACAACAAGAGCTTTCGGATAAAACTTTAGGTACCGATAAAATTAAAGTTTCAAAAGAAATTATTTCGAACTGGCAAAATAGCAACACCAATCATGTGGTACATCTTGAAATGGCTTCAACGCAAGATACCGTTATAAGAAAAAATTTATTAGATGATTTGGCTACTGAGGTTGATAGTATTGGGTTTAATGAAAGAGAATTAATTGACTTGTTAGAAGTAATGGGTGAAGATGAACTTGCTAAAAGTTGTGAAGAAAACACCAATAGTGTCAATTTATTTAAAGGAATGTTAAAAATATTTGAATATACTAATTGTGACCGAATACAATTACATATGTTTGGTTTGTATTTAACACTTCAGCAAAAAGGGTTTAAAATTACCCCTAAACAAAATCTAGATGGTATGCAACTTGCAGCTGTTATTGCTGCGGCAAAAGCTGGAACTGGTTCTATTGACAATAGAGAAGCATTGCTTTGGGCAAAAGATTTAGAAGTGTCTAACGTAGGGTTGGATGAGTTACAAGCATTGTCAAACTTTGTTAATAACGGAAAGGAAACAAATGCATTTATGGAAACTGGAATTTTTAATACTCCCGAATATGATGTTATTGCTGTTCCTACTATTTTAATTGAAAAACCTATTACATTGGTGGGAATGGGAGATACAATTTCTTCTATTTCACTTGTTGGTGCGAGATAAAGATTGTTGATAAAACAATGATGTATAACAAAAAAAGGCAACTATTTATTAGTTGCTTTTTTTTGTTATAATATCTTAAAATAGTAAGCAATCGAGATATTTATTAACGCACAATAATTGGTCTACTATTAGTACAGTTTTTTGTTGCAAGTCCGCAATGGATTTTATGGACAAAGTAATTCTTAGAAAAAGTGCTATAATTGAGACTGTAAATGACGTGCTTAAAAACACCTGTCAAATTGAACATTCTAGACATAGATCCTATGATAATTTCATAACAAATCTAATCTCAGGATTAGTTGCTTATTCTTTTTTACCTACCAAACCTTCAAATAAAATACCAAATATGTTACCTAACAGTGGAATTTCTTAGGTCGAACTCAGGTTCATTAGAAATTTTTTGCTCCTATTTGGCGTGTTCAATTTATCAAGTGTGCCATCAATGTCGTAAGATTAAACTATAATTCTAGATTTATTTTTTTGTTGACGTTTTATAAGGTTTAGTTTTAAGTAATGCTATACAACCTTTGGCCTCACTAGAATTTCTAATAGCTCTAGAAAATTCATGTATCAATGGTTCATATTTAGCTTTTTGAGTAACCGCTAAATTTTCAGTTTCGTAAGGGTCTATATTATAATCATATAATTCATAAAAGTTTTCTCGACCATTTTTCACCCATTCTATGTATCGGAAATTATTTTTCAATCTAAAACCGTAACCCATACCAAGCTGCCCTCTGTAAACAGTAATAGCACCCATTTTAACATCAGCATTAATATCATTTAAAATAGGAGTAAGGCTTTGACCTTTTAAAGGTCTTCCTGTATTTGTTTTGTTGTTTTTTGGTTGTTCAGGAATTTCTAGCCCTGCTAATTCACAAAGTGTTGGGTAAATATCAATTGTTGAAACGGGTGTTTGGGTTTTACCTCCGCTATTAGGTATTCTTGGATCGTAAATAAGCAAAGGTGACGATGAAGGAACCTCAAGGTTAGAATGTTTGTTCCAACGACCGTGTTCTCCTAAAAATAGTCCGTGGTCACTCCAAATAACTACAATGGTATTTTTATCTAAATTAAGTTCAGTTAGCTTATCTAATACCATTCCTATTTGTGCATCAACAAACGAGGTGCAGGCATAGTATCCTTTTTTTAGTTCTAATTGAAAATCTTCATTTAATAAACCCGTTTTAGGATTTATATTTGCTTTGACGTCTGATCCGTTTAAAACATGTTTTTTTAAATTATCCCTTCCTTTTGGTGCTTTTTGGTTTTTTGCGACTTCAAATGTTGTGTTGTCATATAAATCCCAATACTTTTTTGGGGCAACAAATGGTTCATGTGGTTTTTTAAATCCAATGGCCAAAAAGAATGGTTTATCCTGTTTGGATACTTGCTCCATTAACTGAATGCCTTCAAGTCTAATTTTACCGTCAATATAATCTTCATCAGGTAAGTCTTCGCTGCTCATTGAGCGGCCTTTAGGTCCCACTCCATTTGGAGGTGTATTGTAATTTATTGACCATGACGCAAGGTCGTCATCTCCTTTTTTTAGTTTTGAAGAACCTTTTATTTTTTCTCCCACTGTTCTTGGGTCATGGATTTTACCTGCCGCGGCGGTTACATATCCATTATTTCTAAAATATTGTGGTAAAAAAACTACATTTTCAAGTACTCCTCTAATAGGTTTAAATCCAATAACACCTGTTTCTTCGGGCATTAATCCCGTAGTTAAAGCGGCTCTTGAGGGACCACAAACTGCAAATTGTACTTGATGATTTAAAAATGTGACAGCTTGTTCAGAAAATGAATCAATATGAGGTGTTATAGCTTGTTCATCGCCATAGCAACCTAAATTAGTTCTTAAGTCATCTACACAAATAAGTAAAACGTTTGGTTTTTCTTGAGCAGTTAAAATTAAATTACAAAGGAGCAAAAAGCTTAAAATGAATTGGTTTTTTTTCATGTGGAAAATTTTGAAATTTATGCTTTACAGCAAAATTTTTAACGGTTATTTTTAATCGGTTTAATTTATTGTGCAAAAATACCATCCATTATATTACTAACGGGGGAGTTATGTTTTTTTAATAGAGAGAAATGATTTTTAGCCTTCTTTTGGTCTATTGAGTTTAGTATTATAGGTTGTTGTATTAGAAAATAAATAGAGTTAAAAGAATACTTAATAATGTACGTTTAAATTATTTAATAATTATAATTTATTTTTATAATCTGGATTTGGCTTAGGCTGTTCATAATTAACATCAACCTTCCATTTTTCAAGTCGCTCTTTTAACTTTTTAACTATTTTAGGATATACTTTAGAAACTTCTTTTGTTTCATAAGGGTCATTATTTAAATCGTATAAAAAATAGCTATCCGTTTCTATCACTTCAGTTAACTTGTAGCCATCCATTTGGATTACATTTACCCATTCAGATGCAAATGTTTTCTTTTTAGTACTAAAATTAGCGTAATTTGTGTATTCCCAAACCAAAGCATCCCGCTTCATAGAGGTACTTTTATTTGTTAAAATTGGCGCAATACTTTCACCATCTAAGGGGGTGTTAGGACGTTTAGTATTTGTTAATTCCAAAATGGTAGGGTATAGGTCTACATGTATAATTGGTTCTGAGGATACTGAATTTGCAGCAATTTTATTTTTCCAAGAAAATATATATGGAACTCTAATACCACCTTCAAAAGTTTGTCCTTTATTGCCTTTATAAGGCTTGTTAAAAATAGCATTGTTGGTTTTATAATGTCCATTATCTGATGTGAAAATAATGATCGTTTCTTCTTCAATACCCAATTCTTTTATGGCATCTAATATTTGCCCCACATTCTCGTCCAGACTTTTAATCATGGCCAATACTTTTAATTCATCATTGTCAATATTTGGATAGTCTTTAAGTTTATCCTGAAAGTGTTTTAAATATTCTTCTTTAGGTTCTAAAGGTTTGTGTACTAAATAAAATGGGACATAGGAGAAAAACGGTTTGTTTGCTTGCACAGATTTTTTTATGAAGTCAATTGTTTTTTCGGCAACTAAATCTGAAGAATAGCCCTCTGAATTGTCAATATTTTGTTTTGGTTCTGTTTTAAAATTATAGTGTCCTAGTATCTCAAAGCCTTCGTCAAATCCTTGAGAAGGTATTCCCATAGAGCCTCTTCCTAGATGCCATTTTCCATAGGCAGATGTGGTGTACCCATTCATTTTTAGGGCTTCTGGAATCATAATCTTTTCTGAAGAGACACCAGCGCCATCTTGCTTATTTCTATAATTAGAAGGTGGTAGAAATTTCATGTTTTCTAACGTTGATTGTTTGCCTTTATATCTATCAGCTACTCTATATCGTTTATGTCTGGGGGCATATTGTCCCGTCATAATTGAGGCTCTTGAAGGGGCGCAAGTGGGATCGTTTGAATAACCATTTGTAAAATGCATTCCAGAATTAAAAAGTTTATCAATGTTTGGAGATTCAACTAAATTATTTCCATAACAATTTAAAGCATTAATTCCCAAATCATCGGCCAAGATGAAGATAACATTGGGTTTTTTTATTTCCGTTGAATTTGATTGGGATTTAGCAATGTTGGTAGCAATAAAAGTTGCTAAAATAAGATGGATTAATTTTTTCATTAGTTTAAATTAGGGTTATTCGTATGCGTTAAATGCGGTGATTTCAGTAAAATAGGTGGTTTTGTTTATTTTCAATTTTACACCATAAATGGCTGCTCCGTTTAGTTTAATTCTAAGGCCTTCACCAATAACAGTGCCATTAAATATTTTTGACCATTTTCCATTTTTATCTTTAGTTTCAATATCAAAATCTTTTACAGAATGCGTTCTCATGTGTTCTGAAATAAATAGTGTTTTTATGTTTTTAGGAGCTAAATATTCCATAATTAATTCAGGTGATACATCGTTTTCTTTTGGACTCCACCATGATTTTAAATGCACCCCTTCAGTAAACACGTTTCGCTCTTCCTTGTAAATTATTTCGGGTTTATTTTTATCACTAAAACTTGTAGTTGCAGATATTTTAAAACTATTGTTATTAATAGGTGTTCCGTGCCAAGTATCAATTCTTTCAGTACCTTCTAGATCTTCAGCTAAAGTAAGTTCTACAATGTTATCTAAATTATTTTTAAAGGCATTCTTATCGAATGAAATTATCAGCTTATCCTTTTTATTTTCAACTTTTTCCAATCCTTTAGTAATGCCTTTATATCCAAGTATTTTTATAGGAAGTTTAGGCAGTTCAAATACATTTTTTGTATTGTCAGATACTTGCTCTAGAAAATGCAGATATAGTTTATTTTTATTTTGAGTTGAAGCACCCCAGTCACCACCAATATAGATTCCTCTTCGTGTGTTATAAATGGTTTCGCCATATTTTTTTAACCAATCACCAACTTTTTTTGCTTCTATAGCTTCTTCCGCTACAAATTCGCCTTTTCCATTTGGACCAAGGTTGAGCAATAAATTACCGCCGTTTCCAGCTACTTGAATAAGCATACCTAAAACGCCTTCAGCAGTTTTTATAGGTCCTTCAGGACTGTATAACCATTTGTCTGTCATTGTTAAACATGCTTCCCAATAGCGATGATGGTTTAAGGGGCCTAATGATTGTTCTGGAGTATCAAAGGAACCGCGTTGAGAATCATCGGGCCATCCAAATCCGCCACGCGGATTTGATAAAATACCTGGTTGCCATTTTTTCATTTTTTTGAATAAGTGATAGGTATCCCATTGCCAGTATTTTGAAGACAATCCATCCCAAAATACCCCGTCAATTCTACCGTATTTGGTAAAAAGATGTTCAACTTGCTTATTCATATAGGGCATATAATTTTCGTAATGCTTTTCACGAAGGTTATCTGGATGTTTCCAGTCTGGTTGTGAATAATACCAAAATAGCTTTACGCCATGTTTTTGAGCTGCTTCAGCCAACTCTTTGGCTATATCTCTTTTAAATGGTGTATTCATGATATCATAATCCGTTTCTGGGGCATCAAACAAACAAAATCCGTCGTGGTGTTTTGCAGTAAATACTAGGTAGTTAGCTCCAAAATCTTTTATTTGTTGCATCCATTTGTTTGCATCAAAATTAACAGGATTAAAATTTTTATATTGAATATCATAAATGTCATCTGGTATGCCGTCAATAGCAGGTTTACCGGCGCCTGGTCGATCTCCATCTCTTCCCCAGCTCAATACGTTTGTAACACTTAATGCGGGCCCCCAATGAACAAAAATTCCCAATTTCCCATCTTTAAACCATTTCATTTCTTCCTCAGTAGGGGCAAGCTCTAGCTGTTGCTCTAAGGTAACTTTCATTACGGAATCTTTTGGTTCAAAAAACCATTGGTCCTTATAGTTTGCGATGTTAGAAACCGTTTTATTTTTACTTTTTTCTTTTTTTATGTTTTCACAAGAAAATAATAAGAAAGTTGTAGCTAGAATTAGATAATGTAATTTCATTTTCAATAGGTTAATTAAAATCTTTTCCGTTTTTACTATTTAATGCAGATTCCCACCAAGTTTTAAGGTAAGCCTTGTATTTTTTTAATTCTTTATCTTTGGTATGAATAATGTTATTATTTTCACCCTTATCAATTGATAGGTTATAAACTCCTTCTTCGGTTTGTTTATTTTTTACTTTTAGTTCTGATTCAAGATTAATTTGATACTTGAAATTATCTGTAGTTATTAGTCCAAATACAGGGCTTTTATTGCCAGAATTAGTTGCGAATTTAGCTCCTTTAAACCAAATTGGAATAGGGTTTGTTCTTTTTTTATTAGCGTTAGTGATTAGTTGAATGAGGTCTTCTCCATCAATAGGCCTTTCATCTGGCATTTCAAATTCTAAAATTGTAGCAATTGTTGGCAATAAATCTAATGTGCTTAAAGGTGTATTACTTTGAGTTCCTTTGTTTAATTTATTTCTCCAAACAGCAAAAGCAGGAACACGAATTCCTCCTTCAAAAGTGGCTCTTTTTCTTCCTCGTAGGCCATTTGTGATTCCCCAAAAATTAGATCCATGAGCAATTTTTTCCTGTTTCATTTTGTAAGCATCTGAAATTGCTAGGGCTTCACGACCTTCAGGACCATTATCTGAACAAAATATAATGAGTGTATTGTTGTATTCACAAGTACTTATTAAGTAATCTCTTAACCTTCCGACCTGTTCATCAACAGCCGTAACGCAGCCATAATAATGTTGTGCGCTTTCAGGATAATTTTTGTACAATGCTCTATGCTCTGGGCCGGCCAAGACCGGTGCATGAGGAGCGTTGAACCAAATTACTGAAAGAAAGGGTTTGTTATTATAAATAGCATTTTCTATAAAAGGCAAAGCCCTATCCATGATTATTCTTGAGGTTGAACCATCAAGATTTTCTGTTGCGATCTCCTGATCTTCCCAATAAGGATTGTTTTTATAGCGTGAATGTTGTGTTGGATTCCAAGTTGCGTTGGCACTTTCACAAACAAAGGTTTTATCATAACCATGTAACCAAGGGGGAGAGAAATTTTTTTCAGGTTCTCTTTTTGCGCCTTTAGCTGAAAATGTTTTACTTAATGTGCCTAAATGCCACTTTCCGAAATGACCCGTTGTATAGCCTTTTGATTTTGCAATTTCTGCAATCGTAATTTCATCGGTTGAAATATGTCCGGCATTTGCCGTTACTACCGTTGATCTGGCGTAATGTCTGCCTGTAATAAAAGTAAAACGCGTTGGAGAACATACCGGGCCACCAGCATGAAAATTGGTTAAATTCACCCCCTCATTAGCCATAAGGTCTAAATTTGGGGTTTGAATAATTTTATTTCCGTTAAACCCAGTATCTCCATAGCCTAAATCATCACACATTATAAGGATAATGTTGGGTGTTTTTTTAACTTGTGAAAAAACTGTTGTTGTTACACTAAAAGTTAAAAGCGCTACAATTATAAAAATTGGGTGTTTCATGATTTAAAGAGGGGTGTACAACTCAAACTCAGCTAAATAATATTTAGGTGTATTTTTTATGACTAATCTAATTTTGTTAGTTGTTATAGGTTCCTTAAAAAATTGTACGGTTTCAAATTTTGGCTTCCATTTATAAATGGTTTTCCATCCTCCGTTACCGTCAGGAATTTGTATTTCAGGTTTGTGTTTAGGATGCCATTCTTCTCCTCTACCTGTAACAAAACTAGCGATTGTTTCTGGTTTGCTAAATGTAGCTTCAATCCAAATTTCTTTATTATTTTTACCTGTAGCCTCCCAAATAGTAGTTGCGTCTCCGTCAACAATATTTTTTACGTGATCTTGATTTTGAGATGCTGTAAGGGTTGCTTTATGTGAAATAGGGGTAATAGCGTATTTAGGTTCAATAGTCATAGCGTCTCCATCTAATTCTATTTCCACAGTTGTTACAATTTTTTCTCGGTCTTTCTTAGCCACTTTAATGTTAAAATTATTTTCACCTGCTACTAAAGTAATCGGGGCACCATTTAACATAGTTGCAGATTTAATTTTCCTCTTTGGGAAATTTGGAAATTCCATCGATTCTGTTGACGACCAATTAAAAATATGTAAGTAAACTTTGTTTTCTTTTCTTGTTGAAACACCCCAATTCCCTGGGTAAAAAGGACCACCTCTACTGTTTCTAATACTTTTATCACCATTTTGTTCCCACCAACCAGCAATTTGTTCCAATCTTTCTACTTCTAAAGGATTTAGAGAACCATCACCTTTTGGACCAATGTTTAACAGCATATTTCCATCGGCACCCCAAGTGTATAATAATATTTTCAAAAGCTGGTCAAAGCTTTTTGCACCTACTTTTGGATTGTATCCCCATTGACCGGTGGTAGTGTGACAGGCTTCCCATAGTTGTTTATTGTTAAATTGACTCACTGTATGTTCAGGAGTATAAAAATCAGCACCAACACCTCCACGATCATTTACCATAGCATCTGGTTGTAGTTTGCGGATTCTGGTCATAATTTCGGCCGATGTATTACCCCAATTTCCAGGGCCCAAACCATCAAACCAAATTTCGCTTATTGGTCCGTAATTGTTTAATAATTCTTCCATTTGAGCCTTGTAAAACTCAATATATTTGTTGTGATTGTTTTCTGAATCACAATCTGGATGGTACCAATCTCTTGGTGAAAAATAGAACCCAAAATCAAAATTATTTTTTCTACAAGCTTGTTCTAATTCTTTTAAAATGTCTTTTCCGTATGGAGCACTCATAATGTCATATTCAGTAACTTTTGAATCGAACATAGAAAACCCAGCATGGTGCTTTGCGGTAAATACAAGATAACTCATACCAGCCCTTTTGGCAAGTTTTACAATCTGGTCTGGATTGTAATTAACAGGATTAAAAGTTTTATATTGAATATCGTATTCTTCGGGTTGAACTTGAGCCACTTTATAAGGTTTGCCTCCTGGTTTATGGCTTGGACTGTTTCTAGAATGGCTTAATTGTACTCCTTTTTGACTTATGGGCCCCCAATGAATAAACATTCCAAAGCGTTGATTTTTCCATTCTTCTGCTCTCGCTTCACTTGCTTTTTCAACTACAATTGATTTATCAGTATTGTATAGCTGAAACTCATCGTTTTGAGCATTTCCAAAAAAACAAGAAAATAGAATTGCAAACAAACTTCCTGTTTTTAATAATTTTTTTACAAATATTTGTATTGATTGTTTCATAATTGTTGTTATTTATCTAATACGATTTATTTAAAAAAGTATTCGGTGTTTGGTCTTGGATCTGGAAGAAGGGTTTGATTTTTCCAGGTATTTAATTTAGTGATGAGGTTTTGTGCGATATAAAAATCTTTTTTAAATATGTTTGTAGTTTCTAATGGATCGTTGTTTAAATCAAATAATAAATATGTTCCAGAATCTACATCTTCCATCAATTTATAACCATTTTCTTGAATAACATTCGTCCATTTAGATGTGAACTCTTTGGTTTTTGAATTGAAACCACTGTAGTTAGTATAAAACCAAATCATGGCTTTGTTTTCTGTTTCAGCTGTTGTATTTAATAATACATTTTTTAAACTTTTACCATCTAAAATATGCTTTTCAGGAAGTTTTAAATTGGCTAATTCGGCAAGTGTTGGGTATAAATCTACATTTATAGTTGGTATAGTAGTAGTTGAGTTTTTTGATATTTTATCCTTCCATTTAAAAATATATGGAACTCGAATGCCACCTTCCCACATTTCGCCTTTGTTTCCTTTATAGGGCAATGCGAACATATTGTTTTCTTTTACTCTATAATGTCCATTATCTGAAGTAAACACAACAATAGTATTTTCCTCTAAGCCCATTTTTTTCAAAGCACCCATCAAATCGCCCACACTATCATCCAATGATTTAATCATGGAAAGAATGTCTATAATTCTTTTATGGTCGTATTCTGTATTTTTTAATTTAGCACTAAAATGTTTTACATATTTTTCTTTTGGCTGAAAAGGGGCGTGTACCAAATAATAGGGCATATATAAAAAGAATGGTTTGTCTTTATTAACACTTTTTTTAATAAACTCAATGCCTTTTTCTGTACAATAATCTGCATTATAAACCGAACTATCGTAATCATCTTGCTTTGGATAGGTTGAAAAGTTATAATGTTTTTTGGTTTCAATGGCTTCATCAAACCCTATATTATGCATGCCAGATTTTCCTTTTCCTAAATGCCATTTTCCAAAAGCAGCTGTTTTATATCCGTTACTTTTAAATGCCTGTGCAAGGTTGAAATTTGCAGGATTTAATCCCTCATCATCCGAATACAAATGATTACTTTTTGGAGGTAAAAACTTCATGTGTTTACGCATTTCTTCAGCGTTACTTGCTATTTTATATCTATCAACAACTCTGTAGATATTTGTTCTAGGTGCATATTGCCCAGTGATAATAGCTGCTCTTGATGGCGCGCAAGTTGGATCAGCCGAATACCCATTGGTAAAATGCATTCCTTCACTATATAATTTATCTATATTAGGTGATTCTACAAGTTTATTTCCGTAACAGTTTAAAGAATTAATACCCAGATCATCTGCTAAAATAAAAACAACATTTGGTTTTTTAGTTTGTGCACCTATATTTAGAGTTATAAAAACTCCAATAAAAAACAATTTAAATTTCATTACTTTTCTGTATAAATTAATATCTTGTTTATTTCAACTCCGTGTTGTTTATTTAATTGGATTTTTAATTTATTGGTTTTTATAGGGGTGTTAAAATGAACGCCAAAAAAAGATCCAATATCTGTTCCTTTAAAAACTGTTTGCCATTTGTTATTAATAAATGCTTTGATTTCAAATTCATCTATTTTTGAAACATCTAGTCTTCTTCCTTCTTTAATTGCGATTTGTTCAATTAATTGTTCATTTTTCCAAGTGTATTCAATAAAAGGGTGCTTATCTTCGTTGCTAGGTCTCCACGATTTTTTAATTCTAATTCCTTCTGAGAAATCCTCTCCTCCTCCGGGTAACAGATTTTTAGCTTCAAACCCTTTTGATTTATCTGAAGACGAAACTATAGAGGCTTCTTGTAAAATCAAACTCCCTTTTGTTTCAATTGCAGAAATTTCACTAGCATTTTTATCTATATTCAATTCAACAATCGTATTAATTGGGTCAATATTTTCTTTAAAAGAAATAATTAATCCGCTTTCTGTGTTATTTACCTTTACATCAGCATTTTTATTAAGTGTTTTATAAGAAACAATTTGGGCTGGTAATTTTGGAAGTATCAATTCTTTTCCTTCAAGATTTCCTAACAAATGTAGAAACACTTTATTTCCTTTATAAGTAGAAGAACCCCAAGGGGCAGAAATATATGGACCTCCTTGTGTTGCATAAATACTTTCTCCATAGGTGTTTAAATATTCACCAAGATCTTTTAGTCTATTTACATGCTTATCTACCACGGTTCCATCTGGTCTAGGTCCAGTTCCTAATAATAAATTACCTCCATTACCAGCTATTTTAGTAATTACTTTTATAACTTCACTTTTTGAAGCAGGTTCTGATTCGCCATTATACGCCCAAGCTCCACCAATTACATCACAAGTTTCCCAAGGTCTGTTGGTTTGAAAACGACCTACGCCTCTTTCTGGTCCATCAAAATCTCCCATGTGCCATTGTGGACTGCCGTGTCTATGATTTACAATTGCTTTGGGATTTACCTCTCTAATAATTTTCAAAGTTTTTGGAGAATTCCACATTTCAGGTGATTTTCCTAAACCATCAAACCAAATACCGTCAACACCTTTGTACGACATTAATTCTCTAAGCTGAGGGTATAATATCTGTTCATTATAATCAGTAATAGGTAATTCTTTTTTGTAAAGAGGGTGTGTCCAATCTGGTTGAGAATAATACCACATTAATTTCATATCCTGTTTTTCACAAGCTTCAGCAATTTCCTTCATCACATCCTTTCTATAAGGCGTATTCATAATATTGAAATCTGTTGTTTTGGTATCCCACATACAAAAACCATAATGATGTTTTGCCGTGAAAACAAAATATTTAGCCCCTGCTTCTTTCCATATTTTCACCCATTCTTCAGCGTCAAATTCAGTTGGATTAAAGGTTTTATAAGTGTCATTGTACTCTTGCTCTGGAACTCCTTTGGTTACTTTTCCATTAGAAGAATGGTGTGGCCTTGGACCATGTCTACCCCAGCTTAAAGCGGCTTCAGTAACAGCAGCAGGTGCCCAGTGCACAAAAATTCCTAATTTGGCTTCCTTCCACCATTGCATATCTTCTTCAGAAGCAAACATATAAGGTAAATATTCAGGATCTATTTTTTTTAAATAACTTTGTAATTGTTCGGTTAAATAATAAGGTTCAATACCATCAGTATGTGTTCCGTGTTGCGCGTAAGTAGTGTTAGACACATATAATACTATTACAGTTAAAATTAAATTAAGTTTTTTCATTTTTTTTATAATTATTGTTAAATACCACTAAAAAAACAATGATTTTAGTTTTTATATTCACTAAATTTTGAATTAAAATGGTTTAGCTATCAATTCAAATTTGTACGTTTAAGAGCAGTTGCAATTTGATATATTGGTTTGTTCAGGTTAAATATTATGTTGTTAAGGGGTCTTAAGTGTTGATTTTTCTAATTCCCGTGCATAGGTTGAGTAAAACGATTTTGGAATTAAATGTTTCTTTTCCTCCCAAGTTTTTGAGCGATCAAACAATATTTTATAATAGCCATAATCATTGTATTCCACTCCATTGTTTTTTAGGTAATTAAATTCAGTATCATAATATCCACGTAGCTTTTCTAATTGTTTTGGACTAATAGAATTTGCTATGTTTTTCATTTCTATAGGATCCTTTACTTTGTTATAAACTTCTTCTGTAGCTGTCATATTATGTCCTTCATAGGGCCAGTAGATATATTTAAAATCTTCTGTTTGAATTGAAAGAACTTGTGTTGGAGCGGTTCCCCATAAATTCATAACGGGTAAAAAATCCCGTATTTTATTTTTTGGATTGTCTATAAGTTGTTCAATGTTTTTTCCATCCATGTTTTGTGGTATTTCAACATTGGCAGCTGCCAAAATTGTTGGGGCTACATCAATATTACCAACCAAAGATTTGGTTCGTAATTGTTTACCCATGTTTTTATGTCTTGGATCAAAATAAATAAAAGGAGCCTTTGCAGCTTCTTCGTATGGTAATACTTTTCCTGCGAGTCCGTGTGCACCGGCAAAGTAGCCATTATCTGAAGTGTAAATAACAATGGTATTTTTGTCCAAACCACTTTCCTTTAAGGCGTCCATAATCATTCCAACAGCGTAATCAACTCCATAAATTAATTGATAATATTTACGCATGCTTTCTTGAAAATTTTCTTCATCAAATTTATACTGCTTAAATAATCGCATATATTGGCGTCCATTTCTAGCTTGTTCAGGCAAATGTTGCGCGCTTTCAGGACCATAATTTACGGGTTTTGGAAAAATTACACCGTTATATATATCATTAAAAAAAGGGTCTGGAGTTTGAGGGTTATGTGGTGCTTTAAAACTAATAGACATGCAAAATGGTGTATCTGATTCTTTATGAGATCTTATATAATCGGATGCCCAGGCCCCATAGGCTCTAGAGGAATGTGGGTAATCTTCTGCATATTCTTTTATGTATTCGTTTTTATTGGTTTGATAAAACGATTGGCCACGCCCACCTCTCCATTCGTCAAATGCATCCACAGGAAGTTTAGTATAACTGTCGTGATTTATGTTTTCTGAAATTTCAGGTGTTACTGGAAATCCAAATTTACCTGCAAATGAAACTTTATAACCGGCCTCTTTTAACAAAATAGGGTATGATTTTTTAAATTTCTCAGAATCTAAAGAACCATGCATAAAATTACAACCAGTTTTATACTCTAGCATTCCAGTCATTATTTGCGCTCTACTGGCCATGCAAATTGCTGTGGTATTGTAATAATTATCAAATACAATTCCGTTATTGGCTAAATTATCTAGGTTTGGGGTTTTTATAATATCATTGCCATTAAACCCTGCAGATATATAGGAGTGATCATCTGCTAAAATGAATATTATATTTGGTTTATCCGTTTGACTATAAGTATTTATGCAAAATACAAGTAGTAATAATAAGTTGAGGTTTTTGAACATTTTTATTTTATTTTTTAAATTGACAAATTGTAATTGTTTTTCCATAACGTTTATCGAACGCGTTTTAACTATATGTTTTAAGAAATTATATAAGATATGTCATATTGCAACATTAATAATATTTTTTAAAGTTGATTTATATTACTGGCTTAATTTAAAAGTATAGATTTTTTAATAATTTTATAATGGTTTTTGATTTACATAAAAATTAAATATTCTGCAAAATTTTCCTTCACTAGCAGCATTTTTTTCTTCGCTTAATCTAATTTGAAGCGTATGCTTACTATCTGTTAAATCACCACTTAAGGTTATATATCGTGCTAAATGAGTTTTTTTACTTGCTCTTGAAAATAAATCCTTTTTTATCCATGGGGTTCCATCAATAGAATATTCAATAATTCCGGCATCAAAACCAGCTATCGTAATAATTCCAACTGCAGAGCCTTCAAATTCAAATACTAAAGGTTCTGTTGGGTATTCACCTATAACCAAAGGTATGTTAACATATTGTTTTCTTGTTGAGCCTTTTTCGGGTGTCCAATTTTCATTAAAATCCCAACCTTTTGGTTTATTTAGTAAACTGGCCGGTATCAATTTGCCATTATTATAGCTAAATTCATCAATGGGTTTTTCAGGTAATAGAAAAGGTTTTATTGTGCTACTTTTAACGTTTTCCTTTATCCAGCTATTTTCTAAGAAAGTAATTATTGAATGAGCATAAACGCCTTGTCCAAACGGTGACGGATGTATGTTTTTAAAATCGTCTTTCCAAGTAAACTCTTCGTTTTCAATACGGTCTGAAACTTCTTTTGCCAAGTTAATGGTTGGTATATGATAGTAATTAGCAACTTTTTCGTGGTTTTGAATAACGGTAGGTATTTTTCCTTTTTTATAGTCTCTAATTTTTTGAGGATCTACAAAATGCATAATTACAATATCAGTATTAGCATTTGCGGTTCTTGTATGTCTAACAATTCCTTCCATGCCTCTTATTTGTTCAAGAGTGGTTCTGGTAAGGCCTCTATCATTTACAGCCGCTTCTTCAAACAATAAATCAATATTTCCTTTGCTTAAAACATCTTTTTCTAGTCTAAAAGCAGCTGAGGTTGTTCCCATTGAGCCAATACCGGCTTCAATAAAGTCAAATTTAGTTTCAGGAAATCTTTTTAAAAGGTAATTACAAATACTGTCTCGCCAACCTTTATTTTGTGTAATTGACCCACCTAAAAAAGCAACACTACCTTTTTTTTCTTTATGAAATTTAATAAAGGAATTATTTAAACTACCTCTTAAAGTGTGGTAACTTGAGGCAGCTAAATCTTTGGTTTTTTGTGCATATAATAAATTTCCTATGATAAGAAAAAACAAAGAAATAGTTAATGTAAATTGTTTCATTTTTTGATAATATTGTTATGATACTACTTTTTAAGGCTGTTTAAATCTTTAACAATAATTAAACCAATGTAATATAGGTACGATAAATAAATTTTATTGTTTTTATAAAAGATATTATTTAGCATTGTGTTTAATGTGTTGATAAAAGGTTAGGTGTTTTTTAGTAAATTGTTATTTCCATTGAAAGTTTTCCCAAACCAACGTACCATCATTTTTTAATACCGTCCCTTCTGTTGATCTACCGTTGTTAATGGTACTATTTAAAGATTCTTCTAATTGTTTTTTTATAATTGTATAATCTGAATTTTTAGAAAGGTCATTTTTTTCTGAAATATCATCCTTTAAGTTGTAAAGTTTTTCTTTTCCAGGCTTTGTACTTAAAATTAATTTGAAATCTCCTTTTCTTATAGCTAGTCTTCCTCCAAAATCTGAATAAATAGATTCTGTTCTTGAATAGGTGTTTTTACCTTTTAAAAGTGTTAAAATGCTATAACTATCTACACCTTGATTTTTAGCTTGTTTTTCATTCACAATTTCGGCACAAGTGGCATACAAATCGTTTAAAGAAATTGGTGTGTTGTTTGTTGAATTTGGTTGGATTTGATTTTTCCACCACACAATAAAAGGCACTCTATGGCCACCTTCATTTAAAGACCCTTTTCTTCCTTTTAATGTATTACTAGGTTTGTGATCATATTTATCTTCAAATTCAACAGGGAAAGATACTTTTGAAGCTCCATTGTCAGCAGTGAAAATTACAATGGTGTTTTGATCTAGTCCTTTGTTTTTTAGAGCTTTCATGATTTGTCCAACCGACCAATCCAATTCTTGTGTAAAATCGCCATAAGAATCTGCTTTACTGGTACCTACAAAATCTTTTCTAGGTAATACAGGTGTATGTGGTGCTGTTAAAGGAACGTATAAAAAAAATGGTTTGTTTTGGTCTTGCTGATTGATATATTTAACTGAATGTTCTGTTAATTTGAGCAATGTTTCTCCAGCGTCAAATTCAGGAGATTTTAATCCTGGGCGTTGCATTTTTTGTTTATTCGTAAGATCTTTTTTCCAGTTGGGTTTGGTTTTGTTTGGGCCTTGTGCTTTGAACTGATTGGTTGGTAAAGAAACAACTTTATTATTTTCAGAAAACGCATAAGGTGGGAAATCTAAAGACGCATTAATTCCATAAAAATAGTCAAAACCACAATCCGAAGGGCCATTAGTAAAAGGTTTTGTAAAGTCTACCTTAGCTTCTACAGTAGATGTATATTTATATGCTGGGAGTTTTGCGTCTTTTGGTACTAAGGTTTCATCATTTATCACCCAATTCCATCCTAAGTGCCATTTACCAATAATAGCTGTTTTGTAACCACTGCGTTTTAAAAGAGCAGGAGCTGTATCAATATTTTCAGTAATCATTGGTTTTGAGTAGCCATCTAATACTCCTTTTTTTAATTGTGTTCTCCAAGGATACCTCCCTGTAATAATTCCATATCGTGTAGGTGTACAAACAGCCGAAGCGGTATGAGCATCTGAAAATGACATTCCTTCTTTAATTAATTTGTCAATATTTGGAGTGGCTATTTTAGAATTTGGGTTGAGTCCAGAAACATCTCCAACGCCCATATCATCTGCTAAAATGTAAACAATGTTAGGCAGGTTAGCGTTTTTGTTGTTTGTCTTCTTTAATTGTGCAATACAACTAGTTGATATGATACTTAAAATTAATAATGTTACTACTTTATTCATTTGTGTTTTATAATTTTAAAATTAAAGAAATATGTAGGGGAGTAAAGAAACTTGTTTTTTTGATAATATGAGTTTGTTCTTCATCAAAAAACATTCAAATATTGTCTTTTTTATGATTTTTTTTTAAGCTGAATTAGGAAGCCTAAATAATCGCTGCTGTTTTCTATAAAATTGAGGCTGTATTTGGTGGTGTAAGTAATATGCGTTTTAAGATAGTTTAAAAGTGATTAATTAAGGATATTCAATTAAGGAATTACATTTTTTTATAAGAGCAGCAATTTTTTTTGCTAAAAATGCTTCTTTTTAATTTACACTATACATTGTAAGATTCGAGTAAATTAGTAAATTTGGCTGGTTTTCATTTCTAAAAATATAGATGGAATGTGGCCTTTGTTTAGATAATTAAAATATGAGAAAATTAGGCTGTCTGTTTTTTGTTTTTTATTCTTTTTTATTCTTAAAAGCCCAAGAAATTGTTGAATTTGAGAACCTTTCTTTAGAAAAAGGAATAACAGAAAATATTATTTATAGTGTTCAACAAGATAGTATAGGTAATATTTGGATGGCCACAGATGGAGGTGTGGTAAAATACAATTCCCATTTTTCTGTTAAGTATAATAAATATAGAGGTTTCTCTAGTGCTTTTGGAAATAGGGTAAATACAGTTTTTGTAGATTCTAAAAACAATATTTGGGTCGGTTCAAATTTGGGGATCTATATATATAACAACGTCAAAGATTCTTTTGAAGAGATTGAAAGTAAAGAAAGAGAAATAACCATTGTTAAAAGTATTATTGAAGACCGTTATGGAAATATTTGGATAGGAGATGTTAATGGTGTGTGGGTTTTTGATATTAAATCCAAAAGAATGGAATTTGTTGAAGTTGAAAATGGAAATTCTGTAATAAATATTCAATGCTTATGGTCAGATAATAATAGAATTATAGTTGGTACAACTAAAGGGCTCTATGTTGCCAACATAAAAAAAAGACTGTTAAGAAAAATTGAGATAAAGGACAGGCTTCATGTGTATTCAATAAATAAAATTAACAATGATTTTTTTATTGGTACCAAAAGTAATGGGTTGTTTAAAGTCACGTCCAATTTTAAAAAATGGGAAGTTGTTAATTTGAGTGCAACAAAAAAAATGGTACACCCTATTAGATGTATCACAAAAGATAAAAATAGTAATTATTATATAGGGACCGATGGCGATGGAATTTACTATGTAGATCCTTATTTAAATGTCATTAATCATTATATATATAACCAAGAGGATTCTAAATCACTATCTATTAACGGGGTTTATGATTTATTTATTGATAAGGAAAATATTTTATGGGTGGCAACTTATGGTGGAGGCATTAATTATTTAGATAAAAGAAAATCTGTCTACAAAAATATTCAACACGAACAAGGCAATAAAAATAGTTTAAATAATAATTTCACAAAAGCGATAGAAGTAGATGCGAAAGGTAAATATTGGTTTGGAACCAATGGAGGGCTAAGTGTTTTAAATAAAGAAAACAATAAATGGAGTGATATTGAAAGTATCTCAGATATTGTTTTAACCCTTGAAGCTGATGGAGATTATATATGGGTTGGAACTTTTAAAAAAGGCTTATTTAAAGTTAATATACATTCATTAAAAACGGAAAAAATTTCTAAAATAGGTGATCATATTATTGAAATTAAAAGTATATATACCATTTTTAAAGATTCAAAAGCCAATATTTGGATAGGAGGAAATGATCAAGAGCTTGTTAAAATATCCAAGCATTTGAATGTTGAAAAATTTAGGGTGCCTACAATACGTACAATTACTGAGTTAAAAGATGGATCGATTTTATGTGGAAGTGTTAGGGGAGTAAGTAAAATTAATATTGAAACTGGAACTATTGAACACCTTCACGAACTTTATAAAAATACAAGTGAATTAATTTATTTAGGAGTAAACGCCATGGTTCAATTGAATGATGAAGAGATTGCACTTGCAACCTATGGACAAGGGATTTTAATATATAATTTAAAACTTAAATTTATTAAGGAGTTGAATATAAAAAACGGATTGCCTTCTGATATTATACAAAGTTTTATTTTATTGAACAACGGTGATTTGTGGGCGGGTACGTCAAATGGTTTGGCGCAAATAAAATTAAGTAAAAAAGATACTGTTATCAATGTTTTTGATAAAGAAGATGGTTTGCCGGCAAATCAATTCAATTATGGAAGTTGTAAAAAAATAAATGACAATTTAATTGCTTTTGGAGGCGTTAATGGAGTCACCATATTTAATCCTAAAAAGTTAAGAAACCCCAAAAACACACCCCAAGTTGTGTTTGACGAATTTAGTGTTAATAATGAAATTCTTTCGCCAGAAGATTCTAGACTGAATGGGCATATAAGTACTTTGAAACAAATAAAATTAAACTATAATGAAAATGCCATTTCATTTGGGTTTAGTGGTGTTTTACACAGCTCTCCAAATAAAGTAAATTATTCATGGAAAATGGATGGGTATATAGATGGTTGGTCTAAACCTAGTGAAGAAAACATTGTGAATTTAACAAATTTAAGCCCTGGTAATTATACTTTCTCTGTGAAAGCAGCGAACAAGTATGGTACTTGGGGAGAGGTAAACAAAATTAAAATTATTATAGGGTCGCCTTGGTGGGCAACATATTGGGCTTATTTTGGTTATTTAATACTAATAATTATAGTTATATATTTAATTATTTATGTGACTAAATTTTATGAAAGTAAAAAAATTGCAGACGAACAAGTAGAATTTTTTAACAACCTTACACATGAAATAAGAACACCATTAGCTATCTTATTATCATCATTAGATGATATTTCAACAAGTAACAATACCGAATCTAAAAGTCAGGCAAAAAAAACCATAAGCCGTATGAATGCTTTGTTTGATCAAATGCTAAATTTTAAAAAGGCGACGAGTTTTAATAATGTTCCGGAAAATATAAGAATATTGAAATTAGAAGTTCATGTGAAGGGACTTATTGAAAACTTTTTTCCAATGCTTGAACAACATGACATTGATTTACATTTTGTAAACAATTGGAAAAAAGAAGTTTTTTATTTTGATAAAGAAATATTAAATAAAATATTTTTCAACCTTATTTCAAATGCAGTGAAATACACACCTGATGGTGGAGAAATTACAATAAAACTTGACGAAACGCAGAAAGGAGAATTGCTAATTGAAGTAACAGATACAGGAATTGGAATTCCAGAAGATCAACAAAAGTTCATTTTAAATAGATTTTTTAGAGCTAGAAATGTAGTAAATAGTCAAAAACCTGGGACAGGGCTTGGTTTAATGCTGGTAAAAAAAATAGTTGAAAAAACCAAAGGAACAATTTCTTTTAAAAGCAAGGAAAATAAAGGAACTTCCTTCTTTGTGAAATTAACAAATCAGCAATCAATTTACAAAAACACAGCAATTTTAGAAGGGGCTGGACAAAAGGAATTTAATATAAACGAACACCTTGAATTAAAGGGGTTTAAGGGACGGAAAATATTAATTGTTGAAGATAATAATGAGCTTCGAAAAATTATTTCAAAAAAATTGGGTTCTTTTTTTAAAGTGTACGAAGCATCTAATGGAAAAGAAGGGTTTGAAAAGGCAAATGATATTTTTCCAGATATTATTTTAACAGATCTAATTATGCCAGTTATGGATGGTTTGGAAATGTCAAAGAAAATATTTGATGATATTAAATTAAACCATATTCCGGTGTTTATGATGACTGTTTTGAATAGCGCTGATTTTAAAATAAAAAGTATAGAATCAGGTATCGCAGAATATATAGAAAAGCCCATTGACCTGAATTTATTATTAGCGAAAATCACAAATTATTTAAGTTGGCAAAATAAACTCCGTACTAAATTTATTTCTGAAGAAGATAATGAAAAAGTGGTTCGTTTTAAGAGTGAAAAAGACAAGGAATTTATTAAAAGTTTAGAATTAATATTAAATGAACACATTGGGGAAAATTCATTTTCTGTTTTTGATTTATGTGAAAAAATAGGAATGAGTAGAACCTCGTTATACATGAAATTGAAAAGTGTAATAAACCTATCTCCACAAGAATTTATTATTAATACTCGCTTAAAGTTTGCTAAAAATTTGTTATTACAAGGTAAGCTAAATATTTCTCAAATAGCCTATCAATCGGGTTTTTCAAATCCAAAGTATTTTAGTACTTCATTTAAAAAGTATTTTGGTGAAAACCCCTCTAGCTATATAAAAAATAAGCCAGGTCAAAAAAAATGAACTAAGCTTTATTGTAAGTGTTGTTTTTAATTAGAACAGTTAAAGCAGTTGTTATTTAGATATACTGGCTTTTATTATATAAGTTTTAAATGACAATTTTCACCCTTTATTAGACGATTTCCAAACCTTTCAAATATAATTGATTGTTACTTTTGAATAAATTAAATATATATAACATAAATGAAAAAATTAAAATTTATCACCGCACTATTTTTTGTGTTTGCAGTATCGTTTACAGCAGTAGGACAAGACAAAACGACCAAACAAGCCAAAGCCAGAGTTGAAAAATTAAACCAGAAAATAATTGCACAAGACGCAACACTGGCCTTAAGTACTGAGCAAATATCTCAATTGGTTGAAATAAACCTTGAAAAAGCAAATGCTGCAAAAAAAATTAAAAATGAAGTTTCAGGAGAGGAGGCTCAAAAAACAAAAATGAAGGCTTTAAATAAAGAGATTTTACCAAAAATTAAAGCCGTGTTAACCAAAGAGCAGTTAGCAGCATCTAGAAGTGCAAATTCAAAAAAAGGAAAAAATAAATAACCATTAAAAATTAACAAACCAGACTCAAAGATCACTGTATACAATCCCCTAAATTATTTATAACATATAACTTTATAAATTTTTTCATGAAAAAACTTTACATTTTAATTTTAGTTATGGCTCCAACTTTTATGTTTGGGCAAGTTGAAAAAAACAACTACGAGTTTGAAACTGGAGTTGATGGCTTTACATCCTTAACAAGGTGCAATATGAGTTATGATGTTGATAAGATTACTGTTACACCAACTAAAGATAGCAACTGTCAATTTTTTCAAACTTCAGACTATGTGGATGCTAGTAATAATAAATATTTAGAAATACGATTGAAGAATAATAATAAGGGCTTCAGTTCTATAAAACTAAAAAGTGGTAGTACAGTGATTTTCACTGGTGCAATTTATACTGATGATGCTGATTTTGTTACTTATATTGCCGATTTGTCAGCGGAGGAAAACTGGACAGATAATAAAGTTATAGGATTTATCTTTACTAATTCAGATGCAGACATAGATCTTAATTCTATAGAAATTGATTATATTAGATTTACAAGTTCTATTGCGACTGGTGTTGATATGTTAAATTTACCCGTTTCAAGAACGGAAAAAAACACATATGAATTTACAACTGGTACCGGGCATGATGGTTTTGATAATCAAACAAGATGTTCGCTTACTGATGAGTTAGATAATGTTAAACTTTTAAATATTGGAAGTACAACACAATTTTATTCGTTTGCTCCGTCGTTATTTTATGTGGACGCAACAGCTAATAAACACTTTGCTATTAAGTTGCAAAATAAGACCACCCTTAATAATACTTTAAGGATAACCTATACCGATACAGATGGTTCTAATCCGGGTTTTGTAGAGGGTGTAATTACTACTGAAGATACAGGGTATACGACTTATATTGTTGATTTAACAGCTGATCCAGTATGGGACGGTAATAAATTAATTAAATTTACAGTTAAAGCTTCTTCTGATACTTATGATATTGTTAATACTATTGATATTGATTATATACGTTTTACATCAACTGCTGAAACAGGTATTGATTTATTATCTACTGCCAGTATAGACGATGTCGATTTTAAAGACGATGCATCTATACAACTTTATCCAAATCCAGTACAAAGTACTTTAAGAATTATTGCGCCTAATACTATTTATAAAATAGAAATATACAATGTTTTAGGGCAACACGTTTTAGAGAGTAATGGCACTAGTGAAATGGACGTGCAAAGTTTAAATAAAGGCGTGTACATTTCAAAAATATTTATGGAGAATGATAGGGTATCTACAAAGAGATTTATAATAGATTAGTTTTAATAATCTAACTTTAATTTAAACAAGCCACTAAGATTTTTTTCTTAGTGGCTTGTTTTTTTAGATGTGTTGATTAATGGTAACACATAAACAGTAATAATTGCTGTTATTAGAAAATCATTCCTAAAAGCTGAACGTTATTTTTTTAATAAAAATACTAACTGTGAGTGGTAAGCAACTTATTAAATTAGCTATTGACTTTTTTTTAGGATGTTGGTTGTTCTAAATTTTCACAATTTTAATTGATTTTGGCACCTCTAAATGCACTTTAGCTACATATATTTCTGTAGGTAAGTGGGCTATGTTAACAGTAGCTATACCATTTTTTACAGTATAAGAATTGGCCGATAGGCGTTGCCCGTTTAAATTAAACAGTTCAATTGTAACAGTGTTCAATTCTAGAGGTAGTTTTATTTCAAAAATACCTTTTGTTGGGTTTGGGTAAGCTGTTAGTGTTTCAAATAAATTTATTTCGTCTGTAAATATACCTTCGCATATAACTTGCGTTTTTACTTCAATTTTATCCATATGGTTTACAGCTATGTTAAACGATAAAGAGGAGGTTTCTAATACACTTTCTCCATTAATCAATACATTAAAGGGACCTGTTCCTTCATTAATTGTTACGGAAACTCTTTTTGAAGAAATCTGTTCAGTTTTAGCAGTAATTGTTTTTGCTTTGGCTATATTTAAGTTGTAGTATTGTCTGTAATTTTTACCAGCCACAGATATATAAACATTATAATTATCTGGGGCTAAATTGTCAAATAAAAGTGTGTTGGTAAAAGTAGCTTCTTTTTTAAAATTGGTATGTGTACCATTAATTTTAATGTTATATGTTTGTGTTTTATCTTTACCAACAATATTTAATTTACCATTGTTTTTGTTGGGACAAAGTTCACCAATAACATCAATTTCAAAATTATGATCAGACAAAGTTGTAATTGGGCAACCATAGTTATTGGTTTCTTCACCATATGGTGTATTGGGGCATTTATCTATAATATCAAAAACACCATCATTATCAGAATCGGTAAAAACAAGTTCTTTTGCAGGATATAAATCATTTCTTGATAATAATGAAATATCAGTCTGACTTAACACCCTGTTATAAATATGAACATCATCTATAAATCCAATAAAGTTTTTGTTGTTTACTATTGTTGAGCTTGAATTATCACCTACTAAAATTCTAGTACCCTCTATTGAACCACCTAAATTAATGGAAGAAGAAATACTCATTGAGTTAAAAGAAAGGTGAATAGTTTGGCGATTTAATAAACGGTTACCACTGTATAAAGAAGTTGTTAAAGTTTTATTATTACCATTAAAAGAAACAGTCGCAGCGTACCATTGGCTTTTGTTTATGTTAGAAGCGTTTTTTGTTTCGTTCAGTTCACCATTTATAGTTGTCCAAATAGTTGTAATTAAGTTGCCCGCTGCAATAGCAATTGAAATTCCATTGTTTACACCTCCTTCTTTATATAAAATTTGTTCCGTTATATTGTCTTCGCCATAAAAGTGAAAATGAATGGTTCTGTTAGACAATGTTTTAAAATCATTATTGTCAATGTCAATTCTTGATTCACCATTTAAATAAAGTATACTCTTATCATATTCAATTTCTCCAATTAAAATACCTGTATTATCAGCTCCTTGATTTGCAGAATTTTTAATAGCATTGTCATTTATTTCATCAAAAGTATAACCTACAATATGGTTTTTATCATGAATATAAGGTATTGGATCATTGTCTCCAACAAGATCATAATCACCATCTATATCGTGGTGTTCGTCTTCTTTTAAAGGCCAGGTATTTGCGATTACTTCATCTTTGGTTAAAACGCCATCATTGTCGTGATCTGAATCCGAATCAGAAATATATCCACCGGCTCTTGGCCAATAAGTTTTATGAGAATCTATATTAAAATGTAGCATAGCCTCCCATACATTTGGAATGCTTCCATCAAGAGCAGTTTCAGAATCATTAGGGTCTGTTATATCCAATACTTCTGTTAAGGTTTGGTTTTCACCATCAATAATAGCATATTTTAATTCGAGCATATTACTAATGCCATCTCCATCTAAATCTGCATTTTGTGATAAATCTGAAGTTACCAAACCATCGGTAGGATCGAGCGGGTTCATTTCCGTAGAATAGTGCTCAACAAAATCCGAAATATTATCTTGATCAGTGTCGGCCGAATATGGATCTGTTCCAATGATATTTTCAAATTCAGTACTTAGCAAATCTCCATCTGGATCGTTTGGATCTATTGAGGCATCTTTATTCATGGCTTCTACTCTTGCTCTATGATCAAAATCTTCATACCATACCTTATTTTCGTCATCATAATATTTGTCTGCAGTTAAAAATGTTACCGGAATTGGGAACACTCCTTGGCTCAGGTCAGCATACAATTGTTTAATTTCATTGATTCTTGCGGTTGTAGGGTATATTTGTCTATCATCAACATTACAGGCACTTAGTATTAGTGGAATATTTGTTCTTTCCGACCATTCCAATGCTGCCGCAATCATTTCTTCATATCTTTCTTCTCCAGGATGCCAACTACCACCTGCAAATCCTTTATGAAAATCAGAAAAGAAATACGGTCCAGTTCCAGTAGTAATTCCATCATCTATATTTTGGTCAGCATATGGGAATTCTAATTCATCCAACCTTGTTGGATCATTTATGCCTCCAGGTGGGTAAATTAAATTTCGGGTCGCATCATGTAAACGAATAGCTTCCGTAATTTTAGCATAATGTGTATTTAATTCAGTAGGATATTTTCTACCAAATAAAAGCATGGATCCAGATTCTAAATAAATATGGTAGGCGAAACGATGTGATCTATATTTATATCTATCTGCCAAGGCATTAAAAAATGTGGTCATTTCATTAGTGATTGTTTCAATAAACAAAGGATCCTCTTCATCCATAGTTAATTCAGTTACTGAAGCAGCTTTGTTTCCTAAATGGCAATATATACCATGTCTTTCAATTTGCTCTATCCACCGATCTAAATTTGAAAAATAACTTTCTTCTAAATAGTCTGAAATTAGTGCGTTTTTTGAATTGTTTAATCTTCCAAAATGCATTCGAACATGTGTGAAGCCTGCTTTTTTTAAGGCTATAACGGTTGTTTCAGGGTACACTGTTCTAAAATTATCAGCTTCAACAATTAATCCTATTCCCATTCCGTTTACATAATCAATGGGTAATATAGGGTCGTCAACAGGAGCTGTGATTGTACCTCCTTTTAATTCAATTATTTTTTCAGTAATTGTACCAACATTATCCTCTATAAGAATGCGAATATGTTGGTTTGTTGTTTTTTTGAAAAAATATACATCTTTTTCAAAATCATAAAACGTTAAGCTATTCCAATTTTCCGGAGCATTATTACCTTCATGTAATTGATATTGTCCAGAAACAACAGTTTCAAAATCTGAAATTTTTATGTGGATATTGTCAGAATTTACTATTGAAAGTGAACTAACATCTGTTCCTTCTCTTGAAGTAATTACAATATTACCTGCAAAAAGTGTTGTTGTTAAAAATAAAAAAAATGCAATAAATAGGTTGTTACGTTTTATCATAATTGAACGTTGTGTTTAGGACATTATATGTTGCTAAATTAATAGTTTTCTTGTCAAAAATATATTTAAAAGAGTCTAAAAAGGTTGGTTTATAATCATTAAAGGTTCAAAAAACAATAATAATGAAACAGTCCGTTTGGAACGTATGTTATTAAAGGTAATAAAGTCAATGTTTTAGGTTTCCAATTAATTTATTACTTTTTAGGAAAAACCATTTGGATAAATATTTTACAAATAAAAGATATTTTTTATTTGTAAAAATATTTAATTCTTCAATTAAGTATTTTAATTTATATAAGGTTGTTAAATTTTAAGCTGAAAAAGATGCGCTGTAATATGTTGCTTTATAACTATAAATATTTTTTCATTAACAAGGCTGCCCCTAAGGCACTTTCATTTTTTATATCAGGAATTTTAATTGAAATATGAGGGTTTAATAACGATAAAAACTCAATAAATACGTTGTTTTTATTGAAACCTCCTGAAATAAATATATGCTTTAAGGAGTTGTTTTCGTCTAAAATTAGCTCTATAGCGTTCATTACTTTTTTACTAATTTCAAATACCAATTGATAATAAGCTGTTTCGTAATTTTTAAAATTAGCTAATAGAGATTCATCAGCTTCAAACTGGGTGTCAATTCCTTCTGCTAAAAATATTCTTGTAGAATTTATTATTAATTTATTACATAACGCTTTATTTAAAACAAGGTTCATATGCGTATCTATATCAACCTTAAAAAAAGAGCTCAACCCTTTTAAATACACTTCGTGAATTTGACCTAGAAATTGCATTGAAGATTTAACTTGCTGCTTTTCAGGTGTCATAAAACACAAACAGTTATTGTTTAACTGATCTGTAGTTAATAGCTGTTTGCTATAAGGGTTCATGGTAATAATCCAAGTTCCTGTTGATAATAAAATAAACTCATCCTCCTGGTTTTTTTGTAGCAAGGGAATAATAGAAGAGGAACTGTCGTGCAAACCAGAACCAATTGCAATATTTTTTCCATTTACATTGGCACTTATTGCTTTTTTTCCATTTGAAGGTTCTGGAAGATTTATGTTTTCATCGTTCAACCAGCTATGGTAATTCATATTGTCAAAATCCCATAGGGCTGTGTGTGCGCCAATTGATGTGAAATCAGCAGTTTCCTTGTTTGTAAATAAATAGCTAAAGTACTGTGGGTAGTGTAAAATTGAATGTACCTCTTTCCAAAAATGAGGTTTTTTATTTTTTAACCAATAAATCTGTAAACCAGCGTTTAACATACCATAAGCAGGAGATGCTGTTTTTCTTGAAAATTCTTCTACACCACCATTTTTATCATATAATTCATTAAAATCTATAGTGTTTAAAGGTTTTAAATAATTATATAAAGGTGTAATGCGTTTTCCATTTTTATTTAAATAAACTACGGTAGCGCCATGTGTTGAAAAGTTAATGGCTTTAATATCAAAAACACCTTGTTGTTGAATGGTTTTAATTTGATTTAGCATCCAACGTTCAATGGCTTCAATATTATCACATGGATCGCCGTCATCATCTTTAATTTCATCAAATCGAGTTGATTTATTATAGATAATATTAAAACGCTTATCAAATAAAATTATTTTTTTATTGGTTTTACCAATGTCAAAAACAGCAATAACTTTTGTCACTTTTAATAAATTTAAAAGGACATTTAACCGGGTTAAATGTCCTTATCATTACTTTATTTTTTACCGTATAAAGGACCGTAATTTTCGCAAGCTCTGTAATCAGCACCTTCCATATTTTCACCAAAGGCCGACCAAGCACTAGGTCTAAAAATATCTGAATCATCTACATTTTGCATATTCACAGGAATTCTTAGCATGGCAGCCAAAGAAATTAAATCTGCACCAATATGACCATGAGAAATGGCACCGTGGTTTGCACCCCATTTAGCCATTACAGTGTAAACATCTTTAAAACAGCCTTCTCCTGTTAATTTAGGAACAAACCAGGTAGTTGGCCAGGTAGGGTTTGTTCTTTCATCTAAAACAGCATGCACATTCTCTGGTAATTCAACACTCCATCCTTCCGCAATTTGAAGAACTGGTCCAATGCCTTTAACCAAATTAATTCTAGACATTGTTAATGGAATGGTTCCTTTGGTTTTAAATTGAGATGAAAATCCACCACCTCTAAAATATTCACCAATAGCGGCAGGCCATTTGGTATTGTCTAAACATTTTTTAACTTCATTTTCACTAATTTCCCAGAACGGTTTCATTGTTGGATTTCCGTCAGTATCGGTTTGTTGGGCTGTGGCATCTAAGGAAGTAGAACCAGAATTGATTAAATGAATGATTCCATTTTTTGCAATACCTGTTAATTTTTTACCCGTAACTCTTTCAACTGAATCTGGGCTCCAATAAGTTCTTACATCAGAAAATAACTGGGCTTTATTTGAAAGTAAGTGCCCAAATAACATAGAAACTGCATTTAAACAGTCGTTTTCGGTAGCAAACATAAACGCTTGTCGAATACCATTCCAGTCGAAGGATGAGTTTAAAATAGATTCTGTAAAGTCTGCATTTGGTTGGTAGTCGGTCCATTGTCTTTGCCCTTGAAATCCTCCCATAATGGCATTTCTTCCTTTTGATTCTTCACCAAAACCTAAAGTTTTTAATTTAGGATTTCCAATCATGAGATCACGACAAATTAGAGTCATTTTAATTACCTTCTCCCATTCTTTCTGTTTTGTTTCAGCATCTTTTTGCGCTTCAGGGCTGTTATAATCTTTACCTTCTTTACAGTTTTCTTTTGTCCATATTAATGCTTTTTCAAATTCATCCTGGTCAAAAATACCTTCATCTATACGTCTTAAAATTTCAACAGATTCCACGAACTCGGCTCTAATGCCTAAATAGTCTTGTAAAAAATTTACATCAACCATAGAACCTGCAATACCCATTGAACTGTATCCAATAGATAAATATGATTTTCCATTCATTTGAGCCACTGCAAGTGCTGCTTTTGTAAAACGAAGTAGTTTTTCTTTTACATCTTCAGGAATTGAAGTGTCACCAGCATCTTGTACATCTTTACCGTAAATTCCAAAAGCTGGAAGCCCTTTTTGAGAATATCCAGCCAATGCCGCAGCCAAATAAACGGCTCCAGGTCTTTCGGTTCCATTAAAACCCCACACAGCTTTAGGAATTAATGGGTTGGTATCCATAACTTCTGTTCCATAACACCAGCAAGGGGTAACTGTTAAAGAAACTTCTACACCTTCACGTTTAAATTGATCAGCACACATTGCAGCATCGGCAACACCACCAATAGTGGTATTAGAAATCACACATTCTACTTTTTCACCACTTGGAAAGCGCAATGTTTCTTCAATTAATTTTGCCGCAGCTTTTGCCATTTCCATACATTGGTCTTCCAACGATTCTCTAACACCTGCTTCACGTCCGTCAATTACTGGACGAATTCCTACTTTTGGTAATCTGCCTATTAATCTGTTCATAATTATGCTGTTTTTTATGCTTTTAAATAAATTGTTCTAATTCGGTTAATTGTTCATTTGAGAGTCCGGCAGGTTTAAATCCAGCACTCCAAGCAGTCAACAATAATTTGGCTCCTTTATTGGCTACATCTAAGTAGTCCCAAGCTTTTTCAACATCTTCTCCAGTTGCTGTTGCGCCATGTTTTTCCCAAAGTGATACATTTCTTGTTTTAAAAGCTTCAATAGTAACTTCAGCCAATGCAGATGTGCTTGACAAAGCGTAAGGCGTACAATGAATTCCTTTAGGAACAAATACTTTTATTTCAGGGCACATCATCCATAAATGTCTATTGAGTTCATTTTCGTTATTAAATAAAGGATGGTGACTCATTACAATCAATTCAATAGGGTGCGTATGTAATACAGCTAAATGTGTTGGGTTATTTTGAGTATTGAAAAGGTGGATGCTGGCGTGTGAAATTAATTCGCAAGTAGGTCCAAATCCTTCTTTTTTTCCTCCCCAAATAATAGAATATCCAGTAGCCTCTTCATTTATATAAAGAATACAGGCAGCCTCTTCAATATTGTCAATTAGACTTCTTAAATAACACCCAGTTCCTGTAATAAATAAAACATAACCAGCTGTTTCTTTAGGGAAATCAAAAGGAACAACCTCTCCAACCCCTTGAACCTCTTCTTTATTAAAAAAGGAAGTTAAATTCATAGAGATGTTTCCTGCATTACGTTCAGCCCATTCTCTTTGCCATAAATAACCTGCTACTTTTGAAATTTTATCTAATTCTATTTTTACCTCATTAGGAAGTTTAATTTTACTCATATTTAATGTATTATTATGATATAATTTATAATACAAATTTAGGTTGGAGAAGATGATTGAGAGATATTAAAATAATGTATTTTTGTATCTAATTTAAACATGTGTCTCAAAAAATGAAGTTTGTTAAAAAAGTAGAATTAGGAGACCCCTCATCAAACAAACAGACGTTTACCAACCTTAAATTAAAATTATTATGCTGTAGATATTGGGCGCTCGATTTATGGGATTGCCATGATATGGTGTTTCCATTCTGGAGAATTTATTGGAATAAAAATAGAGGTGGAGAATTAAAGCATCACGATGATATTTATAAAATGGACCCAAATTTTATTTATATCATTGCACCGTTTACTTCTTTTTCAACTAAAATTAGCAAAAAACATATATACAGTAACGGGATTCATGTTTCGGGCAGGCATATTACAGAACATTTTAATGAGGAGGATGTTGAAACAGATGCGCTTTTACATCTTTTTATTCATTTTAATCTTGGTGTGCCTTTCGATAATGTGTATCCAGGGATTTTTAAAATTGAATTAACTGATTATTTGAAAAACGGGTTGCAGTACTTAACCAATAGATTAAAGGTAGAAAATCAAGATTTTAAGCTAACATTTAATCTTAAGCTACAAGCTTTTATTAAGGAATCCATTTCCAATATTGGAACTGAGTTGTGGAAAACTATAAATATTGATGATAGGGTTTTAAAAGTACTTCGATTTATTGAAGTAAATATTGATGAGAAGTTAAGTAATTCTGAATTGGCATTGATAGTAAATATGGCGCCAAATTCTTTCGCAAGGTTATTTAGGGTTGAGATGAATATTACTTTGCACAATTTTATTCAAAAAAGAAAAATAGCCAAGGCCTGCGATTTGTTTGAGCACTCTGATAAAACAATTGAAGAGGTAACTTTCAATTTGGGGTTTTCGGATCGCTACCATTTTTCAAGAGTGTTTAAATCTATCACAGGAATTACACCTGCTGTTTATAAATCAGGAAAGTATACTTAAAAACAAATTTGTTGTAAAGTATTGATAGTTAGGTTTAAAATATAACTGTTAGCAGTTTGTTAAATAGGATTAATGAAATCATTTTTTTTTATTGAAGTATTGCCATGTTTAAATTGTACATAATATTGATTGTTATGGATAAATGTTTCAGTTGTGCTGTTCTATAATTTTGAGAAATGTGGCATGTCTTTTAAAGGGTGTCAAGGAGGAATACAACTCAAATTAAAGAGGCGTGTTCTATAAGCGTATATATAACGAACCAAACATAAATTAAAACCGCAACTATAATGAAACAATTTAAACAATTTATTAACGGAGAATTTGTAAACTCGACTTCAACCAATAGAATTGAAGTTTTAAACCCATGTACTGAAGAAGTAATAACTACCATTTCGAAAGGGTCTATTGAAGATGCAAATTTAGCCTTAGAATCAGCAAAAGAAGCACAGCCAAAATGGAATGCTCTTCCAGCAATTCAGAAAGCTTCATTTTTACATAGAATGGCCAATGTAATTAGAGAAAATAGAGTTTTTCTGGCGGAAACACTGGCTACTGAACAAGCTAAGGTAATTGGACTTGCTCAAGTTGAAATTGATGTAACGGCCGATTATTTTGATTATAATGCTGGTTGGGCAAGAAGAATTGAAGGCGAAATTATTCAAAGTGATAGAGAAAATGAACATATTTATTTACATAAAGCACCCATTGGAGTTGCCGTAGGAATTTGTCCATGGAATTTCCCGTTTTTTGTAATGGCACGTAAAGTAGCAGCATCATTAATAACCGGAAATACTTGTGTTATAAAGCCAAGCTGCGAGGCACCAAATACCATTATGGAATTTACAGAATTGATTCAAAATATAGGATTACCTGCCGGGGTATTAAATGTTGTTTGCGGATCTGGAAGTATAGTTGGAAACGCACTTTCTAAAAGTCCTATTACTGGAATTGTAAGTTTAACTGGAAGTGTAGGAGCAGGACAAAGAATTATAACTGCGGCTGCAGAGAATATTACAAAAGTGTCATTAGAATTAGGAGGGAAGGCACCTGCAATTGTGTGTAACGATGCTAATTTAGATTTGGCCGTGAATTCTATTGTATCTTCAAGAGTTATTTTTAGCGGACAAGTATGTAATTGTGCAGAAAGAGTCTATGTTCAAGATGATATTTACGATGAATTTTTGTCCAAAATAACAAAGAAAATGAGCGAAGTTTCTGTTGAAGATGCATTAACAGGTGTGACCGCAGATATGAGTAGTTTGGTGTCAAAAGACCAGGTTGAGAAAGTTGCCGAAATGGTTGAATTTGCTAAAAAAGAAGGTGCTGAAGTATTGGTAGGAGGAAATCGATCAGAACAATTTGATAAAGGATATTTTTATCAGCCAACATTGTTAACCAACTGTACACAACAAATGGAAATAATTCAAGAAGAGGTTTTTGGGCCTGTGTTGCCAGTAATGAAATTTAATACATTGGAAGAAGCCGTTGCTTTGTCTAATGATTGTCAGTATGGATTAACATCTTCTATATTTTCAGAAAACTTCAACAATATAATGTATGCAACCAACAACCTTGAATTTGGTGAAACATACGTAAATAGAGAACATTTTGAGGCAATGCAAGGATTCCATGCAGGTTGGAAAAAATCTGGAGTAGGAGGTGCAGATGGTAAACATGGAATGGAAGAATATTTACAAACTAAAGTTGTATACGCTCAATACTATAATAAATAAAAGTAAATTTGAAAAAAAGATGAAATAATGTTATTTCATCTTTTTTAATTTTAAATATCCTGAATGAAAAAAAACAATAATATACCCGTAGTTTCAAAGGAGTATCTAATTCCTTTTATATTAATAACCTCGCTTTTTGCCCTATGGGGTTTTGCCAATGATATAACAAATCCAATGGTTGCTGCTTTTGGAACAGTGATGGAAATATCTACAGCAAAAGCGGCATTGGTACAATTTGCATTTTATGGTGGATATGCCACCATGGCCATTCCTGCGGCCCTGTTTGTACAAAAATACAGCTATAAAAATGGAATTATTTTTGGATTAATTCTATATGCTATTGGGGCTTTATTATTTTATCCAGCCGCACAATTTGAAGTTTTTGGATTCTTTTTGGTCTCCTTATACATATTAACTTTTGGTTTGGCTTTTCTTGAAACTACTGCTAACCCTTTTATTTTATCAATGGGGGATGAAAAAACAGCTACTCGCCGTTTAAATTTAGCACAATCTTTTAACCCCATTGGATCTCTACTAGGTATGTTTGTAGCATCAAAGTTTATACTTTCAGCTTTAGATTCAGATAAGCGTACTGCAGCAGGTGAACTAATATTTAGCACACTTGACGAAGCTCAAAAAGCAGTTATAAGAACACACGATTTGTTAATTATTAGAAACCCATATATAATTCTAGGCTTTGTAGTAATTGCTATGCTAATAATTATTAGCATTTCTAAAATGCCTACTACAGCTAAATCCAATGAAGCTTTTAGTGCTATAGATTCTTTTAAACGTTTATTTAAAAACGTAAAATATAGAGAGGGTGTAATTGCTCAAATGTTTTATGTGGCCGCCCAAATTATGTGCTGGACATTTATTATCCAATATGCTGATAATTTAGGAATTGCAAAATCAACAGCTCAAAATTACAATATTGTTGCCATGGGAATATTCCTTTCAAGTAGGTTTGTTAGCACCCTGTTAATGAAATACGTGAATGCCAGAAAACTCCTTACTTTTTTTGCTATTGCAGGAATGATGACAATCTCTGGTGTAATACTAATTGAAGGTATGATGGGGCTGTATTTATTAATAGCAACTTCAGCTTTTATGTCTTTAATGTTTCCTACCATTTATGGAATTGCATTACATAAATTAGGGAAAGATACTACTTTGGGAGCTGCAGGATTGGTAATGGCAATTGTTGGAGGAGCTTTAATGCCTCCATTACAAGGTGCAATTATTGATTTAGGAACCGTTGGTTGGTTACCAGCCGTAAATTTCTCATTTATTTTACCGTTAATTAGTTTTTGTGTTATTGCTATTTATGGGTATCGAACATTAAAAGTTCCTGTATAATAGTTGACTTAAACTTATAAAATAGTAAGTAATGGAAAAATATTGCTTTGCCCTTGACTTAAAAGAAGATCCAATTCTTATTTCAGAATATAAAAAACACCACGAATGTATTTGGCCAGAAATTACCAAAAGTATAACAGATGCAGGAATAGAGAATTTAGAAATATATATAGTAGGAAACAGGCTTTTTATGATAATGGAAGTGAATGATTCATTTTCATTTGAGAAAAAGAGCAAGATGGATGAGCAGAACCCAAAGGTACAAAAATGGGAGGAATTGATGTGGAAATATCAAAAAGCATTGCCATTTGCTCAAAAAACTGAAAAGTGGAAATTAATGGACAAAATTTATCAGCTAAAAGAATAACTTAAATGAAAGTAGGTCTTTTTATACCTTGTTATATCAATCAATTATATCCACAAGTGGCCATTGCTACATTGGAATTACTAGAGAAATTAGATGTTGATGTTTACTATCCAACAGGGCAAACTTGTTGTGGGCAACCTTTAGCGAATTCAGGTTATGAAGAAGACTCCAAAAGTGCTTGTCAGGTTTTTGTTGAAAATTTTAAAGAATACGATTATATAGTGGGGCCATCAGGCAGTTGTATTTACCATGTAAAAAAACATTTCGATATTTTAGAGCAATCAAAAGAGGTTGTTAAAGTTCGAAATAATGCCTATGAATTGTGTGAATTTATAGTGAATATTTTAGGAACCAAAAATATTGGCGCCTCGTTTCCTTTTAAAGTAGGGTTGCATAAAAGCTGCCACGGATTAAGAGGATTAAAATTAGGGTCTTGTTCAGAAAAAAAGGAGTCTCATTTTTCTACTGAAGAGAGTTTATTGAATGAAGTAAAAGGACTAACGTTAATGTCTTTGAACAGAAAAGATGAATGCTGTGGATTTGGAGGGACATTTTCAGTTTTTGAAGAAGCTGTTTCAGTGAAAATGGGAAAAGATCGTATTCAAGACCATTTAAATAATGGAGTTGAGGTTATTACAGGTGCCGATCATTCTTGTTTAATGCATTTAGATGGTTTGTTAAATAGAAATAAACAACCTATAAAAGTAATGCATATTGCTGAAATTTTAAATAGTAGTATTTAATTATGAGTCATTCACAAAAAGCAGCATTATTTAATAAGAATGAAACCAAAGTAAATTGGCACGATAAGGCTTTGTGGTTTGTTAGAGAGAAAAGAGATACTGCAGCACATAAAATAAAAGGCTGGGAATATTTAAGGGAACTGGCTTCAGGTATTAAAGCAAATGTATTATCCAATTTAGATAACTATTTGGTTCAGTTTGAGCAGAATGCAAAACAAAATGGAATTATAGTACATTGGGCTTCAAACGCTGAAGAGCACAATTTAATTGTACATAAAATACTTGCTAAAAACAACGCCAAAAAAGTAGTGAAAAGTAAGTCAATGTTGACTGAGGAATGCCATTTAAATCCTTATTTAGAAGCGAAAGGAATTGAAGTAGTTGATACAGATTTAGGTGAATATATTGTACAGATTGCCAAAGAACCACCAAGTCATATTGTGTTACCTGCAATTCATAAAACGAAAGAAGAAGTTGATGAATTGTTTCAGGAACATTTAGGAACGACTCCTAGCAATGGAAACCCGGAATATTTAACCAATGAAGCAAGAAAACATCTTCGGGAAAAATTTATTGAGGCAGATGTAGCCATTACAGGCGTTAATTTTGCAGTAGCGGAAACAGGAGGTTTTGTGGTTTGTACCAATGAAGGAAATGCAGATATGGGAGCACATTTGGCAAAGGTACATATTGCCTGTATGGGCATTGAAAAAATAATTCCCAAGGAAGAGCATTTAGGGGTGTTTTTAAGGTTATTAGCACGAAGTGCAACAGGACAACCAATTACCACTTATTCTTCTCATTTTAACAAACCGGTACCTGGAAAAGAACTGCATATTGTAATTGTAGATAACGGTAGAACAGATCAGTTAAGTAGAGAAGATTTTAGATCTTCATTGCATTGCATTCGTTGTGGAGCCTGCATGAATACCTGTCCAATTTATAGAAGAAGTGGCGGACATAGTTATGATGCTACCATTCCAGGACCTATTGGCTCTATATTGTCACCCGGGAAAGATTTAAAAAAACACAGCTCGTTGCCTTTTGCTTCAACTTTATGCGGCTCTTGTACCAATGTGTGTCCGGTAAAAATTAATATTCACGAGCAACTTTACAAATGGCGGCAAATTGTTACAAAAGATGTAAAGCAGCCATTAGTAAAAAAATCAATATTAAAAATTGTAGGAATTGTTTTATCGAAGCCAAAACTATATAATTTGGCGGGGAAATCTGCACGGTTTGTATTGAAGTATGCACCGAGATTTATGGTGTATTCCAACATAAATACTTGGGGAAAAGCACGGGAACTCCCTGAAGTAAAGAATCAAAATTTTGATGATTGGTATAAAGTAAAAAGAAAAAACAATGGGTAGAGCAGCAATATTAAAATCTATACAAGAAAACAAACCAGCGTTAGTACCATTGCCAAAAATAGATTTAAATTCTTTTGATGAGATCGTTGATCTCCTTGAAACTTTTAAAAGTAATGTTAAACTTGTTGGTGGAGATGTAATAGAATTAGCATCTATAAATGACTTAGATACTAAAATTAATGATGTTTATCCAAATGCAAAAAAAATTGTAGCTCAAACATCGGCGTCAAATTTGGGAACAATTTCAATAGCAAAAGATACAGACCCACATTCGTTGGAAATTATTGATTTGGCCATTGTAAAAGGTGAATTTGGAGTTACTGAAAATGGCGCTGTTTGGATTTCAGAAGAACAATTTCCAGTGAGAGTATTGCCATTTATTACGAATGACCTGGTGATTGTTTTATCAAAAGCTGATTTGTGCGATACAATGCATAGTGCCTATAAAAAAATAGCTAACAGGCAAAGAAGTTTCGGGTTGTTTCTTTCTGGTCCATCAAAAACAGCAGATATTGAGCAATGCTTGGTAATTGGTGCTCAGGGTGCTATGAGTTTGACTATTGTACTTGTATAAAATGTTAAATAGAGAGATGATTTCAACTTCTGAAATAGAAATACATTACAAATAAAACATTAAAAATAATAAGGGAATTAAAATACCAAGGGTAACATAAATCCCACCACGACCTTTAATTCCTTTTTTACCTTTTACCATAAATATGGAAGTTAGGGCAAACAAAATTAAAGCACCTGCAAAAACATCTGAAAACCAAGTCCAAATTTTGTTTGGATTATAATGCAAATAATTAACCTCATAAAAAACAGGACGCCTTTTTAAATATTCTGCGTAACCTTTTCCAGTGTTTGTATTTACAACAATTGAAGAGCCTCCTTTTAAAAATATTTTTATCTGATTATTGTTTGGGTAATAATGTTTTTTATAATTATCAACGTTATCTACTTCGTCTAATAATTGTAGAATATTTTGTTTAACCTTGGCTGTTTTATCTAACTTAATAGTAGTTGAAAAGCGATTAATTTCCACTGAATAATTTGGATTCCAGTCGCTCATATGATTCAAAGCAATGCCCGATAATCCGTAAATTATTGTTGTGCCAATAAAAAAATAACCAATGTCTCTATGAAGTATTCTACTCCATTTCCTTAGCTTTTTCATGAAAAATTATTCTAACACATCATGAGAAGTATACTGTAAAGAGTAATTTGAAATATAATCTACACTATCAGTTTTCATTTTGTCTCTGTATTGTTGAAGGTGTTTCATTTTATTATTGAATTGATCTTTATTAGATTTACCTTCAGAATGACTTTTAATATTGTCTTCTTCCATTTTCAATAGGTAAGCCTCGTCAATACGCTCTTCTAAAACAACACCCGTTACTATAATTTCATTTCCCATTAAAGCTTCGTTAAATCGTTCTTCTGAAAAAACATGTGCATCACCATCATCAGACACGAGTAATATTTTTTTACCACCATGTTTGCAAACATGGTCAACAATACCTTTTAGTTTAATTTCTTTGTTCACAAAATCTACGGCTTTTGAATCAAATTCGCCTAAAACTAAAGTAGGTGTTTCATTAACTTCTACACCGTGTAAATTGTTGGTTTCAACTTTTTTAGCTTCAGTTTTACATGAAAAAAGTGTAAATGTAGCAGCGATTAATAATAAAGTTATTCTCATCATAGTTGTTTTTTTAACTGATTGTTTATGGTAATTAAAGCAATTACTAATTTACGAGAGTTCATTTTTTTAAATGATGATTAATATCAGTTGTTTTAAATTTACTATGTAACTAATGTGTCATTAAGTGGGTGGTAAACAAGGTGTTAATCACTTATTGATGTATATTAAGAAAAAAGTCATCTTTAATTTTCTTAAAGATGGCTTTAGATTAACTGAAAATAGCTAATTATTATATGGTTTTAACCGTTACATGGGGGGTAAGTCACCTTTTCCTTTAGTTGGTAAATTACTATATCCCATTAAATATTCATCAACTTTTCTAGCAGCTTCTCTTCCTTCAGAAATAGCCCAAACAATTAAACTTTGCCCTCTTCGCATATCACCAGCAGTGAATATGTGCGGCACATTTGTTTGGTATTCAGTTTCAGATGCTTTGTAATTGCTTCTAAAATCGGTTTCAATACCCAATTGTTCACTTAATGTTGCTTCTGGTCCAGTAAAACCAAGTGCCAATAAAGCTAAATCACAAGGCCAAATTTTTTCAGATCCTTCAATTTCAATTAACTCAGGACGTTGACCTGGAACCAATTTCCATTCAACATTTATAGTTTTTAAAGCGGTTAGTTCTCCTTGCTCATTGGTTATAAACTCTTTTGTATTTATCAACCAGTTTCTATCACAACCTTCTTTATGGGAAGAAGAAGTTTTCAACTGCAAAGGCCAAAAAGGCCAAGGTGTTGATTCACTTCTGTGCCCGGGAGGTTTTGGCATAATTTCAAAATTAGTTACAGATGCAGCACCGTGTCTATTTGAAGTTCCAACACAATCTGAACCTGTATCTCCACCGCCAATAACAACTACGTGTTTGTCAGTTGCCATGACTTGATTTTCTACTTTTTTACCTAAAACTACTTTGGTTTGTTGGGTTAAAAAGTCCATAGCCTGCACAACACCTGGGCTCTCAGAGCCATTAATTGGTAAGCCTCTTTTTTGAGTTGCGCCACCACATAAAACTACAGCGTCAAATTTATTTAAATCTTTTGTTGAGTAGTTTACACCAACATGTACATTTGTTTTAAACGTAATACCTTCTTTTTCAAGAATGTTTATTCTTCTATCAATAATACTTTTTTCAAGTTTAAAGTTTGGAATTCCATATCTTAACAAGCCTCCAATTTCATCATCACGTTCAAAAACGGTTACATTGTGACCGACTCTATTTAACTGTTGTGCCGTAGCTAAACCAGCAGGCCCAGAACCAACAACAGCAATACTTTTATTAGTTCTTGTGTTTGGAGGTAAAGGGTTGATCCAACCTTCTTTAAAAGCTCTTTCTACAATGTTTTTTTCAATATTTTCTATCGAAACGGGGTCATCAATTAATCCTAATACGCAAGCTTGTTCACAAGGTGCGGGACATAATCTTCCTGTAAATTCAGGGAAGTTATTTGTTGAATGTAGTATCCAAGATGCTTTTTTCCATTCTCCTTGATGTACCATATGGTTAAAATCTGGAATTAAATTTCCAAGTGGACAACCACTATGGCAAAATGGAATTCCGCAATCCATGCATCTCGATCCCTGTTTGGTTATTTCAGCATTGCTTAAAGGTTTTGTAAACTCATTATAGTTAACAACACGTTCTTTAACCGGTTCATATTTCTCATCTTTTCTTTCGAATTCTTTAAATCCTGTAACTTTTCCCATACTAATTATGCTGTTAATTCTTCTACCATTGGTTCTTCAGTCGCTAAACGCTTAAGTGCACGTTTGTATTCAACAGGCATTATCTTAACAAATTTGTTTAAGCTGTTTGCCCAATCTTTTAATAATTCCTTTCCTCTGTTACTATTTGTATACAGTACGTGTTTTTCAATTAAAGCTATTAATTCTTGTTCATCTTCAGTATCAATAGATTCAAATTCAATTGTTTCTGTATTACACAATCCATTTTTGAATTTGTTTTCAGGATCATAAACATAGGCAATTCCTCCACTCATTCCAGCGGCAAAATTACGTCCGGTTCCTCCTAAAACAACAACCCTTCCTCCGGTCATATATTCACAACAGTGATCTCCAACACCTTCAACAACGGCAATAGCACCTGAGTTTCTTACTGCAAAACGCTCTCCGGCAATACCATTTATATAGGCTTCACCTTTTACAGCTCCAAATAAACAAACGTTACCAACTATAATATTGTCTTCAGCAATAAAATTTGCTTTTACAGGTTTTTTAACAATTATTTTTGCTCCAGACAAGCCTTTACCCAAATAATCGTTGGTGTTTCCTTCAATGGTAAATGTTAAACCAGATGCGCCAAATACGCCAAAACTTTGACCAGCAGAACCTGTAAAGTTAATACTTAATGTGTCTTCTGGTAATCCTAAATGGCCATAAATTTTTGAAATTTCGTTACTTGTAATAGCGCCAGTTGAACGGTTTATATTTGTAATTGGGTAATCTAATACCATTTTTTCTTTTCTATAGATGGCTTTATGAGAGTCTTTTAGTATTTTAAAATCTAAGACATTGTCTATTTGGTGATTTTGCTTTTCGGAATTTTTTAAAGGCATTTTATGATAGCCTTCTGGACGGTGTAAAATAGATGATAAATCTAACCCTTTAGCTTTATAATGTTCAATGGCTTTGTTGGAATCTATTTTTTGTGTTTGCCCAATCATTTCATCCATTGTACGGTATCCTAATTTGGCCATAATACCTCTTAATTCTTCTGCTATATAGTAGAAGAAGTTAATAACGTGTTCTGGTGTACCTTTAAAGTTTTTACGCAATTCTTTATCTTGGGTTGCAATACCAACAGGGCAAGTATTTAAATGGCATTTACGCATCATAATACATCCTGAGGCAACTAAAGGTGCAGTGGCAAAACCAAATTCTTCGGCACCTAATAAAGCAGCTATTGCAACATCACGACCTGTTTTTAATTGCCCATCACATTCAACAACAATTCTACTTCTTAAATTATTTAAAACAAGTGTTTGTTGTGCTTCAGCTAAACCAAGTTCCCAAGGTAAACCTGCGTGCTTTAATGAGGTTAGTGGTGAAGCACCTGTACCACCATCATAACCAGCAATTAATACAACATCGGCTTTTGCTTTGGCAACACCTGCTGCAATTGTTCCAACACCAACTTCAGAAACTAATTTTACATTTATGCGAGCTTCTCTATTGGCATTTTTTAAATCGTAGATTAATTGTGCTAAATCTTCAATAGAGTAAATATCGTGATGTGGAGGTGGTGAAATTAAACCTACAAAAGGTGTTGAATTTCGTGCTTCGGCAATCCAAGGTAATACTTTTTCACCAGGTAATTGACCACCCTCACCAGGCTTAGCGCCTTGTGCCATTTTAATTTGTATTTCTGAAGCGTTTGTTAAGTAGTGTGATGTGACCCCAAAACGTCCTGAAGCCACTTGCTTTATAGCAGAGTTTCTACTATCTCCATTCATATCTTTTTGAAAACGCTTTCTGTCTTCTCCACCTTCACCTGAATTGCTTTTACCTCCAATACGGTTCATGGCAATGGCTAAATTTTCATGAGCTTCTCTTGAAATTGATCCATAAGACATAGCCCCGGTTTTAAAACGTTTTACAATATCTGTCCAAGGTTCAACTTCTTCAATAGGGATAGGATCTAAATTATTAAATTCAAATAACCCTCTAATAGTCATTAACTGTTTAGATTGTTCATTGATTGTTTGTGCATAAGTATCATAGCTATCCTGGTCACTCAATCGTACAGCCTGTTGCAGTTTTGCTACTGTTGTAGGGTTAAACATATGCTTTTCACCATTTCGTCTCCAACGATAATGACCTCCAATATTTAAACCCAATCTGTTTTTAATTAAGGTTTTTGGATATGCGTAATTGTAACGTCCTGAAATTTCTTTTTCAATTTCGTACAATCCAATTCCTTCTATTCTTGAAGTGGTATAGGGGAAATATTTTTCGACAAATTTTGAGTTGAAACCAACAATTTCAAAAATTTGAGAACCTCTATATGAGTGTAATGTAGAGATCCCAATTTTATTCATAACTTTTAACAAACCAGTACCAATTGCTTTGTTAAAATTATCAACTGCTTGTTGTTCATCTAATCCTGTAATAAAACCTTCTTTTACTTGCAAACGAATAATTTCGTTTACCATATAAGGGTTTATAGCACTTGCGCCATAACCAAATAAAGTAGCAAATTGATGTGGTTCACGAGGTTCTGCAGATTCAATTACTATGTCAAAATAAGAACGTTTACGCAATCTGTTTAATTCATGATTAACAAAAGAACAGGCTAGTAACGCTGGTATAGGTGCCATTTCTTCATTGGCGCCTCTATCTGATAAAATGATAATATTATTTCTATTATCTACAGCTTTTGATACCTGTTTGACCATGTCTTCTAAGGCATCTTCCAATCCATTTACGCCTCTTTCTTTTTTATAAAGCATGGCAATGGTAATTGCTTTAAAATCTCTACCAATATTAATATTTCTGATTTTTTCTAAATCGTTGTTAGAAATAACAGGGTTTTGAATACGTAATTTTTTACATTGTCTTTGTGAAATACTAAAAATATTTCTGTCTTTACCCAATGCCAAACTAATATCAGTTACAATTTCTTCTCTAATACCATCTAATGGAGGGTTGGTAACTTGAGCAAACAATTGTTTAAAATAATTAGAAATTAATTGAGGCCTATGTGAAAAAACAGCTAATGGGGTGTCAATACCCATAGAGCCTAAGGCTTCTTTTCCATTTTGAGCCATAGGGGTAATAACTTCTTGAATATCTTCTATGGTATAGTTGTATAAACGTGAGCGCGTTTTAATGTCTAATGTTTCTATTGGACAAGCTTCGTTTGTGTTTTCTACATCTTTTAGGTGTACTCTGGTTTCGTCTAACCATTCTTTGTAAGGTCTTTCAGAAACAATTTTATTTTTTATTTCTTCATCGTTAATAATTCGACCTTCGTTCATGTCTACCAAAAACATTTTACCAGGTTCTAATCTACCGTGTTTTTCAATATCCTCTGGATCTATATTTACAACACCAATTTCTGAAGACATAATTAGTTTCCCACTTTTTGTTACGGTATATCGTGAAGGTCTTAAACCGTTTCGATCTAATAAGGCGCCAATATAATCACCATCGGTAAAAGGTACTGATGCCGGTCCATCCCATGGTTCCATTAAACAAGCGTTGTACTCGTAAAAGGCTTTTCGTTTTTCAGACATTGTTTTGTGTTTTTCCCAAGCTTCAGGAATCAACATCATCATAACCTCTGGTAATGATCTTCCTGTTAAGGTTAGTAGTTCTACTACCATATCCATGGAGGCAGAATCAGATTTACCAGTTAATATAATTGGGAATAATTTATCAATATCGTTACCAAAAAGATCACTTTTCATAATTTCTTCACGTACGCGCATTCTACTAACGTTACCGCGTAAAGTGTTAATTTCTCCATTTTGGCACATAAACCTAAAAGGTTGTGCTAATTCCCATGAAGGCATTGTATTTGTTGAAAAACGTTGGTGTACCAAGGCCAATCTAGTTACCAAATCTGGCTGTTGCAAATCAATATAGTACGGGCCAATATCTTCAGGCATAATAATGCCTTTATATATTAAAGTAGTATTTGATAAACTTGAAAAGTAAAAATAAGAAGCTTCAGACATTTTAGAGTTTGCTATTGTATGCTCGGTAATTTTACGAGCTACATATAATTTAGCTTTGAAGTTTAATTCTTTTTTAATTCTACCTTTACCAATAAATACTTGTTCTATTATGGGTTCTGAGTTTAAAGCAATTTCACCGAGTTGGGTGGGGTCTACAGGTACAGTTCTCCAACCTAATATTTTTAAGCCTTGATTTTCAATTTCTTTTTCAAATTCTTCTTTACAATAACGGTATTGATTTGAGTTTTTTGGTAAGAATACCATTCCCACGGCATATTCACGTCGTGCAGGTATTTCAAAATCACAAACTCTTAAAAAATATTCATGAGGAATATCTATAAGAAGTCCAGCACCATCACCAGTTTTTCCATCAGAGCTAACGCCTCCTCTATGTTCTAACTTCACTAAAATCTCTAGCGCGTCATGAATAATTTGGTTTGTTTTTTGCCCTTTTAAATTACAAATAAAACCTGCTCCACAGTTTTCATGTTCAAATTCTGGTAAATATAATCCTTGCTTTATCATGTATGGTTTTTTGTTAAACAATACTTACAAAAATAGATAAAATAGTGTCGGTTTTAAAATGGATTTACGAAAACGTTGTAATTATGTTAATGAAATATTATTTCTGTTAAATATAATTAAAATGATAAAAAAGCCTTTCGTTTTTGGCTTTTTTATAATGTTTAAAAAATGTTAATTAGAAAATATTTCCATAAAATTCTTATTGAGACAACTGCAATTAATAATGCAGTTGCTTTTTTTAATTTTATTGGTGAAATTAATTTAACTCCAATTCTTGAGCCTATTTGGCCACCAAAGAAAACTGTAAACATTAAGGTGAATGTAATTGCTGGGTTTATAGTAAAGCTTGGATTTAAAGATTGGCCTATTAAACCAGCGATAGAATTTACGAGTATAAAAAAGCTTGAAGTAGCTGCAATTCTTTTTGGGGAGTCCCATTTTGTTAAATGTAATAATGGTGCTAAAAATACGCCACCACCTATGCCTACCATTCCTGAGACGAACCCTATAGAGCCACCGTAAGAGATATCTTTTGTGATGGAATTTTGGCTGTTAAAATCAGTTCCTTTTTTGTTTATATATTTTGAGGTCCACATTAAAATTGAAGCAACTAACAAAGTTACCCCTAATAGGACAAAGAAAAAAGTTTGGCTAATGCGTAAAAAACCACCCATAAAAGCAAATGGGATACTTACAAATACCAACGGAATAATTTTTTTCCAATTAAATAATTTGTTTTTTATATAAAGATAAGATCCGCCAGAAACAACTACAATATTACAAAGTAAGGCGATGGCTCTAATTTGTGTAAAAGCCAATGAAGTAAGTGCCAGTACAGCTAAATAACTGGATCCGCCTCCAAATCCTATTGAAGCATATAACATAGCTATTAGGAAAAAGAGTACGATTATTTCCCAATTTGATAAAAATGTATTTATAATTATTTGAAATGTATTCATAAGGGTTCGGTAGTTAATCTGTAAAAATACCAATAATATTAAAAGTATTTGTTCCTGCGCTTATAATAGTTATCATGTTTTTAAAAATAAAAAAATAAAATAAAGGTAATTTGGTTGTTTCTATATTAACACCAGCACCACCTTAAAAAGTACAAGATATTGTTGAATATATTAGAATTTCTTCATAAAAAAGTACTTATTAATGAATAATTAGAATAAGAACACAGATGTTTAAAAAGTTACTTTCACAGTATATTGAAGGTGTTGAAATAGAATAATTTGTTGAGTTCCAGGATGTATTTAGATAAGGTTAGTTTTATGAAATTAACGCGACTTACTTTTTAATTACTTTGTTTTTATTAAATTTAGAAAAAATCTTATCAAAAAGTAAACGAACTTTTAAAGTAAAATTATAATAATTTAATCCACTAAGTTGGGTTTTTAAATCATTGAAGAATAAATTATGAGTAATTATCACATTAAAAATTTAGAGGAGTATTATCAAGTTTATAGAAAGTCTGTTAGAAATCCAGAAAATTTTTGGGAAGAAGTGGCAGAAGAACATTTTATTTGGAGAAAAAGATGGGATAAGGTTTTGAGCTGGGATTTTTCAAAACCCGAAATTAGATGGTTTGAAGGAGCTAAATTAAATATTACTGAAAATTGCATCGATCGTCATTTACGTATTCGTGGAGACAAAACAGCGATTTTGTTTGAACCTAATGATCCAAATGAAGTGGCAGAACATATAACATATCAGCAATTATATGAACGTGTTAATAAATTTGCCAATGTATTAAAGGACCAAGGAATAAAAAAAGGTGATCGGGTTTGTATTTATTTACCAATGATTCCTGAGTTGGCTATTTCTTTATTGGCATGTGCAAGAATTGGAGCAATCCATTCAGTTGTATTTGCAGGTTTTTCAGCTACGGCATTGTCAACAAGGATCAATGATTCAACATGTAAAATGGTGATTACATCTGATGGTTCATATAGGGGAAATAAAACGATAGATCTAAAAGGTATTGTTGATGAAGGTGTTGAAGATTGCGCTTGTGTAGAAACTGTATTGGTAGCGAAGAGAATCAATACTGAAATTAAGATGAAAGAAGGCAGAGATAAATGGTTGCAACCATTACTGGAAGAAGCTTCTAATGAGTTTGAACCAGAAATCATGGATGCTGAAGACCCATTATTTATTTTATATACTTCTGGCTCAACTGGAAAACCAAAAGGAATGGTGCATTCTACAGCAGGGTATATGATTTATACCGCTTATACCTTTAAAAATGCATTTCAATATAGAGAAAATGATGTGTATTGGTGTACGGCAGATATTGGTTGGATTACTGGTCATTCGTACATAGTTTACGGACCGTTGGCTAATGGGGCAACAACAGTCATGTTTGAGGGAGTACCAAATTATCCAGATTTTGGTCGTTTTTGGGATGTTGTCGAAAAACATAAAGTAAATCAATTTTATACCGCGCCAACAGCTATTCGTGCCTTGGCAAAGGAGAAATTAGATTTTGTAGAAAACCATGATTTGTCCTCACTAAAAGTTTTAGGGTCTGTAGGAGAGCCAATAAACGAAGAGGCGTGGCACTGGTATAATGACAATGTAGGAAAAAAGAAGAGTCCTATTATTGATACTTGGTGGCAAACAGAAACAGGAGGTATGATGATTACTCCAATTCCTTATGTTACACCAACAAAACCAACTTATGCAACATTACCATTACCAGGAATACAATTGGTATTAATGGATGAGAAAGGCGAAGAAATTAATGGAAATCAAGTAGATGGACGCTTGTGTGTGAAATTTCCTTGGCCTTCCATTGCCAGAACTATTTGGGGAAATCATCAACGCTATAAAGAAACTTATTTTTCTACGTTTGAAAATCAATATTTTACAGGAGATGGGGCCTTACGTGATGAAGTTGGGTATTACAGAATTACCGGCAGGGTAGATGATGTTATTATTGTTTCAGGACATAATTTAGGTACTGCACCTATTGAAGATGCAATTAATGAACATCAGGCAGTTGCAGAATCAGCAATTGTTGGATTTCCACATGATATAAAAGGAAATGCGTTGTATGGTTATGTAATATTAAAAGAATCAGGGGAATCGAGGGTTCATGATAATGTTCGTAAAGAAATTAATCAGATTATAACAGAGCATATTGGGCCAATCGCTAAATTAGATAAAATTCAGTTTGTACCAGGATTACCAAAAACAAGATCAGGTAAAATTATGCGTAGAATTTTAAGAAAAATAGCTGAAAATGATACTTCAAGTTTAGGAGATATTTCAACCTTATTAAATCCAGAGATTGTAGAAGCTATTATTGATGGATCACTGGTAAAATAAAGTTTAAATAAGAATTAATTTTTAAAGTCCGTTCACTTTTAAGTGGATGGACTTTTTCTTTTAATGAAGTAATATTTAAAAAGAGATAAATTA
>Ga0224504_10000026_pt1 | contig 52812 bp, 46 predicted proteins | sample SF_Oct11_sed_USG_3_FD_170160 | JGI IMG/M metagenome (GOLD analysis project Ga0224504, IMG submission 170160) | Sediment microbial communities from San Francisco Bay, California, United States - SF_Oct11_sed_USGS_24 | ecosystem: Environmental > Aquatic > Marine > Sediment | place: USA...
GGCTTGGCCGGTCTTCGTGGACGCCGAGCCGGAGACCTGGCAGATGGATCCGGCCCGGGTCGTGCATTTTCTCGAGCGCCAGTGCCTGTGGACCGGGAGCGGACTGTGCAACCGCGCGACCGGCCGGCGCATCGGCGCGCTTCTGCCGGTCCACGTCTTGGGCCACCCCGTGGACCTGGCGCCGATCCTGGCCGTGGCCGAACGCTACGGCTTGCCGGTCGTCGAGGACGTCGCGGAGAGCCTCGGCGCGCGCTATCACGGACAGCCGGTGGGGCGGCTCGGGCAGATCGCCTGTTTCAGCTTCAACGGCAACAAGGTGATGACCACGGGCGGGGGCGGCATGCTGGTGACCGACGACCCCACCCTGGCCGAGCAGGCGCGCTACCTGACCACCACGGCCCGGGACGATGCTCTCGAAGGCGTTCACGGCACGGTCGGCTACAACTATCGCCTGACCAATATCCAGGCGGCCATGGGCTGCGCCCAGCTCGAACGCCTGGACGCCCTGCTCGCCGCCAAGCGGCGCATCGCGGCGCGCTATCGCGAGGCCCTGGCCGGGCTCTCCGGCGTGCAGGCCATGCCCGAAGCCGACTGGGCCGAGAGCGCCTTCTGGCTGTACAGCATCCGGCTGGACGAAGAGGCCGCGGGGCTCGGCAGCCGGGAGCTTCGGGCCCGCCTCGCCCGCGCCGGGATCGAGACCCGGACCTTCTGGCAGCCCCTGCACCTCAGCCCGGCCCACAGCAGCGCGCCCTGCCTGGGCGGCGCGGTCGCCGAGCGGCTGCACCGCGAGATCCTCTCGCTGCCCTGTTCCTGCGGCCTTACACCGGCCGACCAAGACCGTGTCATCGCGGCGCTCCGAGAGGCGCTCGGCGCATGATCGACGGGCTTTCCGTCCTGGCCCTGGTCACGGCCCGCGGCGGCTCGGCCGGACTGCCGCGCAAGAACCTCAGGACGGTCGGCGGCCGGTCCCTGGTCGCCCGCGCGGTGCAGGCGGGTCAGCGCGCCGAAACGGTCGACCGCGTGGTGTTGTCGTCCGACGATCCCGAGATCATCCAGGCGGCCCTCCTGGCCGGTTGCGACGTGCCCTTCGTGCGCCCGGCGGCGCTGGCGGGCGACGAGGCGCGATCGATCGACGTGGTGCGGCACGCGCTGCAGGCCTTGCCCGAGCGCTACGACCTGCTCGTCCTGCTGCAACCGACTTCGCCGCTGCGTGCGCCCGAAGACGTCGACGGCGCCGTCGAGCTCTGCGTGCGCCGAGAGGCGCCGGCCTGCGTTTCGGTCTGTGCCGCGGATAAGCCGCCGTTCTGGATTCACGGGCTGGACGAGCGGCTCAGGCTGCAGCCGATCCTGCCCGAATACCGCCAGGCCTCGCGCCGGCAGGACCTGCCGCAGGCCTATGCCGTCAACGGCGCGGTCTACGTCGCGCGCGCGGATTGGATCATGGTGCTGGACAGCTTCATCGGTCCGGACACGCTCGGCTACGTCATGCCCCGGGAGCGCTCGATCGACATCGACGACGCGCTCGACCTCGCGATCGCCGAGATGCTTGACGCGCGTCTCGAAGGCGAGGGCGACGTCACGCAACCGGCCGAGATCGCCAGGAAGGCCTGACGGCGACGCGGGCTATTCCGGATACCGGGTCGCGGCCTTGACCAGCGTCCCGTCGGGCAGGTCGCTGCCGGGCAGCACGACGGCCCCGGCGCCGATCATGCATGTCCGGCCTACTTTGCAGTTCCCCAGGACGATGGCTCCTGGGGCGAGGTGGCTGCCGGCCCCGATGGCGCAGTCGTGCTCGACGATCGCCCGCGTGTTGACGATGCAGCCCCGTCCGACCGTCGCATGGGGCTGCACCACGGTGCCGGCCAAGACCACGGCGCCGGCCTCGATCCGCGCACTTGGGCTGATCACGGCCGCCGGATGGATCACCGGCGGTGCCTGGAAGCCCGCCGCCAGATAGTCTTCCAGCAACTTCAGCCTCCCCTCGAGGCGATCGGGCCGCGTTCCGGCGATACCGAGCGCGAGCGGCAACGCGCGCAGCCCGGCATCCGCCAGTGCCGCCTCGTCCGACGCGATCCATTCGGCGTCCAGCCAGTCGGCCTCGCGACGGTCGACATAGGCCGCTACCGGATCGGGCAGAGCTTCCGCGACGACCTTGGCGTGGCCGCCGGCGGCGATCAGCAGATGCATCGGCGGCGGCCTCATTCGATCGTTTCGTCCGTCTTGTAGGCCCGGTCGCTGGCGCGCCCGAGCAGGTCCCAGTAGCGCATCGGCGATGCCCCGGTTCCGGGCCGCTTCACGGTCAGGTTCCGCTCCGTGAAGGGCGCGCCGGCCGCGATCTCGGCGGCTGCCGTCAGGCTCTTGCGAGCGACGGCGATGTTGTGCAGCTCGCTTGCCGCCGGGGCCTTCTCCTTTGCGCCCAGGGCCAGCTCGACCTCGCGGATCGCGCGGACCATGTGATTCAGCTCGTCCGGCTCCAGGCTGGCGGCGTGGTCTGGGCCGGGCAGGCCCCGGTCGAGGGTGAAGTGCTTCTCGATGACCGCCGCGCCCAGCGCGGCCGCCGCGATCGGCACGGCGATGCCGTTGGTGTGGTCGGAATAGCCGGCGCGCAGGTCGAAGGCCTCGGCGATGGTCGCCATGGCGCGCAGGTTGACGTCCTCGAAGGGCGCCGGATACTCGGTCGTGCAGTGCAGGACGACGACGTTCCGGGTCACCGCGGCCCGGCCCTCCGGCTTGACCCAGGCCGCCTCGAAGGCCGCGGTCGACGGCGGTTCCCGGCCGGCCGTGTAACCGAAGGCGAGCACGGCCAGCGCGGCCTCGACCTCCGCGAGCGTGGCCATGCCGGTCGACAGGATCACCTGCCGTCCGCTGCGCCCGGCTTCGAGCAGGACCATCGGGTTGGTCAGGTCCCCGGAGGAGATCTTGAGCACGGGCAGCCCCAGGTCCTCGGCAAGATAGCGCAGGCTCCGGGGGTCGAAGGGGGTGGACAGGAACTTGATGCTCCGCTCCCGGCAGCGCGCGAGCAGCGCGCGGTGCATCGAGTCGTCCAGCTCGAGACGCCGGAGCATCTCGAACTGGGTATCGTCGCCGTCCGTCGTCTGCCTCTGGTACCGGGCCTTGGGCGCCGCCCGGGTCACCAGGTGCTCGCTGCGAAAGGTCTGGAACTTGATGGTGTCGGCGCCCGCTTCCGCCGCGACGTCGACCATCTCCAATGCCCGGTCCAGCGACCCGTTGTGATTGACGCCGGCCTCGGCGATGATTTCGGTATGCCGCGGGCCGCTCACGCGCCGGGCTCCAGGTCGAAAAAGCGCTTCTTGATCAAGGCCGAGGGATCCTGGACCGCCTTGATCGCCGCGACGATCCGCGGTGCGGCATGACCGTCGCCGTAGGGATTGACGGTGCCGCCGCAGTCGAGCTCGAAGGCCCGGCGCACCGCCGCCACGATGGCTTCGGCTTCCGGCGGGCAATCGATCACCGAGGCCGCGCGCAGCCGGCCCTTCTGGCGGTCGCCGATATTGACCGTCGCTGTCCCGAGCGACGGGACCTCGAGCAGGCCGCTGGAGGAATTGCCGACCACGGCGTCGACCTGCGCCGCTGTGCTCCAGTACAGGAGCTGGCCCAGAGAGCCGTGCGCCACCGCGTTGTCGCGGCCGGCCACGAAGTCGTCGATCATACGAATCAGCGCCCGCCCCGCGGTGTCGGCGTTGGGCTGGGTGAAAACCAGGCCGACCTCCGGTCCCAGGGTCTCGAGGGCGGACAGCAGTTCCCGGAACGGCTGTTCGGCCGGGTGCTCGTCCAGCGTGACGGGGTGGAAGGTGACGAGAAGATTGCGCGGCCGCAGCGCAAGGCCGATCCGCTGTTCCACGGTACCGCGGTCGAGCAGGCGGGTCTGGCGCAGATAGTCGAGTCCGGGATTGCCGGTCGTATGGATGCGCGCGGGGTCCTCGCCCAGTTGTCGCACCCGGCGGGCCGAGTCCTGGTTGGTCGCGAAATGCAGGTGCGACATCTTGGTGATCGCATGCCGGATCGCCTCGTCGAAGGCGCCCTCGGTGACGTCGCCGCCGGCCAGATGGGCGATCGGGATGCGGGCGACCAGCGCGCTCTGCGCGGCGGCCAGCAACTCGAAGCGGTCGCCCAGCAGGACCAGCATATCGGGCCGGAGCCGCGCCAAGGCGTCGGCGAAGCCGATGGTGCCCAGGCCCATGGACTTCGCGACCCCGACCGCCGTGTCCGAGGACAGCAGCATCTCGACCTTCTCGTCGATCGCGAAGCCGTCCGCTTCGATGACCTCGCAGGTCAGGCCGAACTCGGGCGAGAGGTGCATGCCGGTGACGACGAGCTGCAGGGCCAGGTCCGGGTCCCGTTCCAGCTCGCTCATGACGGCATGCAGCAGGCCGTACTCGGCGCGCGTGCCGGTCACCACACAGATCCTGCGTTTGCTCGCCATGGTCACTCCGGCCGAGACCCTAACCCCTCGCCCGACAATCGGAGGCAAAGTTTACGAATAGATTAACCATATTATACTAGGAGCCACAGGCCATTCGCAGCACCGGAACGCGGTCAGGATGAGTTGGTCTCCGCGCACCAGGCTCGCCACATGGCGCGATAGGCGTCCTCCAGGCATTCGGTGAAGCCGGCCACGTCGGCGAGCGCCGACTGCGCGACCTCGTCGCGGAGCCGCGTGCGCAGCCCGTCCAAGGCCCCGCGGTCGGCGCCCAGGCGCAGGGCAATCGCCGCCAGGTCGTCCGGGCTCTCGGCCGCCCAGTCCGCATGGCCGGCGGCGTCCAGCAGGCTCGCGCCCAGGCGCGCGGCATGGTGGCCGCCGGCCAGGGCGATCACCGGGACGCCCATCCACAGGGCGCGGCAGGCCTCGACCACCGCGCCGTTCGGCGCGGTGTCCAGGGCGATATCGACATGCTGGTAGAACTCGAAACCGGAGCGGAAATTGTCGACCATGTTGACCAAATCCACGCGGTCGCGCAGTCCCAGGTGCGAGAACAGCTCGAGGCAGCGGTCGATGCCGGCCTGGTCCTGGTCGAAGCGGTTGCAGATCAGCAGGCGGGCACCGGGAAGCACGCCCAGCGCCCGGGCCCAGAGCGCCGCGGTGCCGGGGCCGATCAGGCCCAGGTCGCAGCTCGCTCCGAAGGTGACGTGTCCGGCCTGTTCGGCGGGCAGGGGACCGACCGGGGGCGAAAGGCCCGGCGTTCTGTACGCGAAATGGGCGCGCGGCAGGCGCCACACCCGCCCCCCCGCCTTGGGCCCGCTCAAGTCGCTCGGCCAGGCCAGGCCGTCGGTCAGGAAATGATCGATCGCCGCGACGCCGGAGGGATGCGGATAACCGAGCCAGCCGACCGCGACCGGGGCCGGCCGCCGGGCCAGGGCCAGGAGCCGGCCGCCCTCGTGGTGTCCGGTGAGGTCGACCACGATATCGACCGCGTCGCCGCGCAGGATCTCCCAGACCGTTTCGTCGTCGACGCCCGTGATGTCGGTCCACTTGTCGGCCGCCCGTATCAGTCCTTCCGTCACCGCGTCGGCGCGGGTCCCGTCGGCGTAGCAGTAGGCCTCGATCCGGTCCCGGCGGTGCGCCTTCAGGACTGGCTCGAAGAGCTGCATCAGGTCGTTGCCGTAGAAGGCGCCAGAGAGATAGGCCACCCGAAGCCGCCGCTCCGGATCGGCATCGCGGTCCGGCGGCAGCGGCCGCGGCGCGACCCCGGCGGCGTGGCGCGCCTGCCAGTGCCCGTGCGCCCGCGCCAATTCTGAGGCGCCGGCTCCCGGCCGGCGCAGAAGATCGGCCAGGAAACGGGAATGCAGGCCGGGTTGGTCCGGCGCGCGCTCGATAGCCGTCTGGTGACAGGCTGCCGCTTCGTCGTGGCGGCCGGCGGCGGAGAGGGCCCGGGCCAGGACGCTCAGGTCCCCGGGCAGCGCCTCGTCGCCGTGCAACAAGGCATGGCACGCGGCCACGGCCTTCGTGGCCTGTCCGGTGCCCAGGCAGGCGCGGGCCATGATCCGCAGGCTGCCGTTCTCCCCCGGCGTGAGCTCGAGCTGCTTCTCGCAGTCGGCAAGGGCCTCGCGGAAGGCGCCGGCCTCGAGCTTTCTTTCGGCGCGGTCGCGGTACAGGGTCGGCCGGGCGGACTCCAGGTTCTTGAAGAAGCTGCCGAAGCGGTCGGGCAGCAGGCCGGGGATTGTCGGGTGAGGAGACAGCGTCGTCGCGACCTTGGCATAGAACAGGGCGTCGTTGACCTTGCCCAGGCGCGCGTAGGTCGCCGCGAGCGCTTCAGCGTACTCCTGCACCGTGGCGTCCATGTCGTGGGCCTTCTCGAGCAGCTCGATGGCCCGGGTCGGCTCGTCCAGGTCGAAGGTCAGGAGGCCGAGCAGATAGACCGCCTCGGCGCAGGCGGGATCCTGCTTCAGGGCCGTTTCGCAGGCGACAATGGCTTCGTCGTGCCATTCCGCCTCGAGGCAGCCGAGCGCCTCGCGGACGGCGCGCCCGACGCCGCTCTCGGCAGAGGTTTCGTCCGGCGTGCTGTCCGACATGGCACCGGTCATCTTGAACCCTCGTTGCCGGCGTTCGATCCGAACGCTCCGCTCAGGCCTACCTGAAGAGCTGCAGAACCGACTGCTCGCTCTGGCCGGCGAAGGCCAGGGCGCTGACGCCGAGCTGCTGGCGCGTCTGCAGCGCGACCAGGTTGGCGCCCTCCTCGGTGATGTCGGCCAGGTTGAGCTTGCCCGCGCCGCCCGCCAGCACGTTGACGTAGTTTTCCGTGAAGTCGAGACGGGTCTGCAACAGGGCGATGTTGGAGCCCAGAGACTGGGCGTTGCCACGCAGGGTGTCGGTTGCCGTGGCGATCTCGGCGAGAGCCGCATCGATCAAGGTGGACAGGCTGAGGTTGGCGACCGAGTTGATCGCGAGCCCGAGCGAGCCCGTCGTGACGTCGACCGAATCGATGTTCAGCACGCTGTTCGAATCGGAGCTGAAGAAGACCTCCAGTGCCGAGCCTGTCGCGTTGATCAGGTTGAGGCCTTGATAGGACGCGTCGGTGGCGAGGTTGTCGATCTGGGCGCGCAGGTCGTTGAACTGCGTCTCCAGCAGGGTCAGCTCGTTGCCGCTCGAGGACTTGGCGCTGATCAACAGGCCCTTCAGCTGCTGCACCAGGGCGTCGATCGCCTCGATCGCCTCCAGGGCGGTGGTCACAGAGCTGACCGCCTGATCGATGCCTTCCTTCCTCTCGTCCATGTCGCGGGCATGGTCGCTGATCGCCTTCGCCTCGAAGAACACGCGCGCGTCGTCCACGGGGCTCGCCACGCGCAGCCCGGTCGACAGGCGGTTCTGCGTGCGCGAAATGAGCCGTTCGGTGTTCGCCAGTGCCAGCAGGTTCTCGCGTACTGCTGCGGAAAGTGAAATGTCGTTGGCCATCGTCCCGTCTCCATACTGGATGGGGTTTCGGATTGGACAGGGTCCATGTTCGGATGACCAAACTGCAACGAGCGTACCAGTCGCTATTTAATATATATATCAATAAGTTATGTGTAGTCCTCCGGCCCGGGAATGGTCGCTCTTGCCGGGCGGGCGGCAGGCTTTGCCGGGAGCCCGTGGCAGAATTTACCGCCCGGCCGACGCCCGTGCGGTCGGCGCAAAAGAAACGGGGGCGCATTAGCGCCCCCGTTGGAGTGTGAGCCGGTGGTTCCGGCTGTCCGGGTCTTACCGGAACAGCGCGAGCACCTGCTGTTCGCTCTGGCCGGCGAAGGCCAGGGCGCTGATGCCCAACTGCTGACGGGTCTGCAGGGCCACCAGGTTGGCGCCTTCCTCGGTGATATCGGCCAGGGTGAGCTTGCCGGCACCTTCCTCGAGGACCCCGACGTAGCGGTCGGTGAAGTCGAGGCGGGTCTGCAGCAACGCGACGTTGGAACCGAGCGTCTGGGCGTTACCCGAGAGCTCCTCGACCGCGGCGTCCAGCTCGGCGATGGCCGCATCGATGAGCGACGTCAGGCTGAAGTTGGCGGCCGAGGTGATGTCGAGGCCGAGCGAACCCGTCCTCAGGTCGACCGAGGCGATGCTGATCTGGCTGGCCGTCAGGTTGCTGAACTCGACGTCGAGCGACGAACCCGTGCCGTTGATCAGGTTGAGACCCTCGTAGGTCGTGTCGGCGGCCAGGTTGTCGATCTGGGTGAGCAGCTCGTTGTACTGGCCGACCAGCGAGGTGAGCTCGGTACCCGACGCCGACTTGGCGGAGATCGCCAGACCCTTGGCCTGGCGGACGATGGTGTCGATAGATTCGACGGTCTCGAGGGCCGCGCTGACCGAGCTGATTGCCTGGTCGATGCCGTCCTTCTTCTCGTTCAGGTCGCTTGCCCTGTCGGTCAGCGACTTGGCCTGGAAGAAGACACGCGCGTCCTCGACCGGGCTGGACACCCGCAGGCCCGAGGCCAGACGGTTGTTGGTCCGGTTGATCAGGTCGTTGGTGCCCTGCAGGGCCAGCACGCTGGCCCGCGCGGCGGCGGATAGGGTGATTTCGCTTGCCATTCTGGTTCTCCATTCTGAAGCGTTATGTGATGGACCTTCTGGTCCCGGGGCCGTTCTGACCCACCGCTTTACAAGCAACCGCCGTGCCAGGAAGCCCGCGGGGAGGGGTCCAGGGTCCGCGCCGGACGGTTTGGCTAACGAAAGGTAACCCTGGCCCGAAAGGCGGAATCTTTTGCCGGGTCGGGCGGAAATTTCTGCCGAGGGCGGCAAGAATTGCCGGTCTGCGCGCGCGCGGGCGGCTGCCCCGGCGGGTGGCGTCGCGGCGCGCCGGAGGGCGCGTTCAGGCGAAGAGGTTGAGCACCGAGCCCGGCTCGATCTCCTGGGGCAGGACCGTGTTCTGGGCGATGAAGTCGCTCAGGGCCTGCGCGCCCTCGAAGGCGAGCGAGACGCTGGTCAGGATCGTCGCGGTGCGCTCCTGCAGCGCCTGGATCTTGTCGATCTGCTGCTTGCGCTCGGCGATCTCTATGTCGTCGATCTTGAGCCGGGCTTCGTCCAGGCTGCGGTCCACGCTTTTGACAAGGTTGGTCGTCAGGTCCTGGTTGATCTCGACGATCGAGAGCGACTCGGTAAAGTCGGCGGCGAGACCGTCGATCGTGTCCTGGGCGGCCTGGATGTCGGCCGGCGTCGCGAAGTCGTTGGTCACGATGGCCTCGATGGCGGCCAGACCGTCGGCCTTCGCCTGCCTCAGGCCGTCGGGTGCCCCCAGGCGGCTCGTCGTCGCGGTGCGCAGCTTGTCGAGGGTCTCCAGGAGCTCGCTCCGCTTGGCCTCGAACTCGCTCACGCTCGCGGGATCGGCCAGGGCGCGCAGCGCGTCGAGCTGGTCGAGCGCGTCCTTCACGGTCAGACGGTTGCTGGCGACCACCGTCTTGTAGGCCTTGGCCTCCGCCAGCTCGCGGTCCAGGCGGGTGGCCTTGACCCTGAGCAGCGCCGTCTTGCCGCGGCCGAAGTCGTCGTCCTGGAAGGCCTCGATCTCCTTGTCGAGGCGGGCCAGGGCCGTGTTCTGCGCGATGTTGAACTGCAGTTCGAAGTTCGGGCGCGCGGCGGCCTGGGCCAGGCGCACCAGGGCCGTGGCCGTCGAACTGAAGAAGGCGCTGCCCGTGAAGTCGATCAAGGCGGTCTTCCTGATACTTTCATACTAGTCGATTATCCAGGGTCACCGGTTAAGGCACCGCTAACGCGTGGGGGTTCCCTCACAGATAGTCGAGCAAGGTCAGCGACTGTAGGCGGCCCAGCGAGGCGTAGGAGGCTTCGAGCACCTGCTGCTGGCTCTGCAGCTTCACGATCACCTCGTTGCGGTCGATGTTCTCGAGGTCGTGGACCACGCCTTCGGCGTAGGCGTTGAAGTTCTCGTGGCGCTCGCCGGCCAGGGTCAGGCTGTCGCGCGCCCGGGACAGCTCCATGCGCAGCTGGTCCAGCGTCTCGAAGGTGCTGCCCGGAAGCGGGTCCAGGACGTCGTCCAGCATCTCCTTGGCCTTGACGATGACCGCCCGTTCGAAGGGATCGCTGGAATCCGCGTTCGGCAGGTTGGCCACGGCGTCCAGGGCACTCAGGATCTGCTGAAAGGCCGGCAGGTCGGCGCGCAGGTCGTAGGCGACGTCCAGATCGTCGTCGGCGCGCACCACGCTGACCAGGGTGTCGCCCTGGTAATAGTCGACCTTGGGGTTGGCCAGCATCTCGGCCGAGTTCAGCCGGTCGACATAGTACTGCCAGAGGTCCGGGTCCTCGGCGACGAACTCGCCGAGCGTCGGGTTGTCCGGGTCGGCGGGCAGGGGGCCGGCGGGCGCCACGCCGTTCTTGTCGAAGAAGATCTGCTCGTAGAAGGAGCCCGCGGCGAAGGGCAGGGTGTTGCCCTGCACCTGGGTGTAGTAGGTCTCGTAGAAGGTGCTGTCGACCGTCACGCCGTCGCTTTCGATCAGGGACACGCTGGCGTAGCCCGGCGGGTTCAGATCGACCGGCGGCCGGTCGACGCGGGCCCCGCCGAACAGGTAGCGCTCGCCGTCGCGCGAGTTGAGCAGCTCCGCGACCAGCAGGCGCATGTCGGCGGCGAACTTGCCGAGATCGCCGCCGAAGGCCTCCGGGCCGTTGATCGCGGTGGCCAGCATGTCCCGGAACTCGCGGGTCAGGTCCTCGATCGAGGCGACGCCGAGATCCATCAGGTCGATGCGCTGCGTGCCCGTCGAGATGTTGCTCAGGAACTGGTCGATCTGGGCGCGCCGGTTCTCCAGCGAGACCAGGCGGTGGGACTCCCGCTCGATGCCCGCGTAAGCCTGCGCCTTCTTGTCGGTGGCGAGCTGAACCTGGAGGTCCTGCACGCGCGAGACGGTGTTCATGGTGTGGAACAGCAGCAGGTTGTGTTGGGCAAAGGTGGCGATACGGGTCATGACCCTGTCTCCTAGCGGCCGATGCCGAGCAGCACGTCCATCATTTCGGCGATCGTGGTGGTCAGGCGCGCCGAGGCGCCGTAGGCGTTCTGCAGCACGACCAGGTTGGCCAGCTCCTCGTCCAGGTTGACGTCGCTGATGGCGGCCGACTGGACCTCCAGCGCGAAGTGGAAGCTCTCGCCGTAGGCCACGTCGTTCGCCATGCCATCGGCGTTGGCCGCGTTCAGCGCCAGGATGTCGGCGGCATAGCCGGCCAGGGTGGCGACCGTGGCCGGCAGGCCGCCGGCGGCCGGAATGGTCAGGCTGTCGGTGAAGATGTCGGCCAAGGCCTGGGCGATCGTGGCGTCGCCGGCGGAGATCGCCACGTCGCCGGGGGCGAGCAGGGCCGCGCCGCTCAGCTCGCCGGTGGCCATGAGGTTCGGATCGGCGAGCAGGTCGCCGCGCACCTCGATGCGCCCGGCCGTGCCCGCCTGGCCCGGCCGCAGGTTCAGCTGCGCGGTCAGGCCCCCGCTGTCGGTGAGGAAGAAATTGTCGCCGTCGCCGTCGGTGATCTCGAGGCGGAAGCCGTCGGCCTCGTGGACCACCGTGGCGGTGACGTTGGCGCCGCCCAGAGCGCCGGTGATCGCCGCGGCGATATCGGTCAGGCTGTCGCCGGCCGCGTAGCCCACCGAGGTGGTCGCGCCGCCGATCGAGAAGTCGAGCGTCCCCGAAACGCCGAGCGGGGCGGTGTCGCTGGCGACCCGGTCGCTCAGGTAGACGTCGTAGCCGGTGCCGCTGTCGAACACGTCGTTGAGGCCGAGGAACTGCGCCAGGCCTACCGTCGTGTTGCCGGTGGCGACCGCGCTGTCCAGCTCGTTCACCGCGATGCCGTTGCCGCCGGCAGCACTGATCACCACTTGGCCGTCGACGTTGATGGTCGCGCTGGCGTTGGCCATGGCGTCGATCTGGGCGACCAGTCCCCCGATCGTGGGCGGGACCAGGGCCGAGAGGTCGATGTCCAGGGTCTCCACCACCAGGCCGTCGGGGTCGGTCACGGCGACGCGGAAGGTCCCGCTCATGGTCGGCGCATCGCCGGCCGCGAGGCTGTGCGTGCCGGTCAGCGTGCTGGGCGGCGGAAAGGCCGTGCCGCGGTTCTGCAGTGCGTTGATCCGGTCCGTCAGCAGCTCGGCCATGCGGTCGACCTCGGCCTGCAGGTCGACCAGGGTGTGGTCGCGGATCGTCAGCAGGCCGCCCAGCCGGCCCGAGCGGACCTCCTCGGTGATGTCGGCGCCGCCGGCGCCGTAGCTAATGGTGTCGATGCCGTTCAGGTAGGTCGTCCCGGCGGACAGCTGGGCCGCCGAGGTGTGGGTCAGCGTCACCGGCAGGCTGCCGAGCAGGGTGCGTCCGGACTTGGTGGCGATCACCACCTGGCCGCTGGGGCGCTCGAAATACTGGATGTCGGTTTCTTCGGCCAGTTGGTCGATCAGCAGATCGCGCTGGTCCCGCAGGTCGGCGACCGACTCGCCGGCCGCCATTCGGTTGGCGATGTCGATGTTCAGCTCGTGGATGTCGGCGAGCAGGTCGTTGATGTGCTCGACCGAGCGGCTGATTTCCTGATCGGCCTCGCTGCGCATCTGCTGCAGGTTGGCGGTCATCGAGTTCAGCTGATCGGCCAGGCGGCGGGCGGCGTCGACGGCGCCGCTGCGGGCGATCGCGCTTTCCGGCGACAGGGCCAGGGCTTCGTAGGCCGAGCCGAGGCCGGTCACTGTGTGGCTCAGCGAGCTGTTGTCGGCGGGCGGGCCGAACAGGTTCTGGGTGCGGGTGAGGAAGTCGTTCTGGACGCGCTGCCCGGACAGCGAGGCGATGTGGTTGCGGATCTGGCGCAGCAGGTGTTCGTCGACGGTGCGCTGGATCTCGGACAGCGAGACGCCGGCCGCCTCGCCGTCGAGTACCGGGGTCAGCGGGTTCACGGTCTTGCGCGTGTAGCCCACGGTGTTGACGTTGGCGATGTTGAGTGAGGTGATCCGCAGGGCGGCCTGCGTCGCCTGCAGCGCCGACATCGCGGAGGATAGGGCTCCGATCAGGGACATGGCACTTCGGCTCCTCTCCGCACCCGCTCACAGGACCTGGTTGACCGACACGGCGACGGGCTGGTTCGCCGGTGCGCCATCGGTCGGGCTGCCGTTCGCCAGGTAGCGGCCGCCGCCCAGCTGTTCGTCGCGAACCGCGAGGGCGATGGCCTTGACCAAGCGGGCGTTGGCATCGATTCCGGCCTGCAGCGCGCGCGCGTTGTTCTCTGCCGCGGCGGCCAGGCGCTCGGCCGCGGCCTCGAGCCCGGCCCTGGCGCGCGGGTCCAGGCCGCCGAGCAGGCCTGGCTGTTGGGCGAGCTGCTCGAGCAGGTCCCGATAGTCCTTCACCGCGGCCCGTTTGTCCGGCAGCCGGTCTTCGATATCGTCGGCGCGCATGGCCTGGAGAAGCTGCACCTCGTCGTGCAGGAGGTCGGTCAGGCGGCTTGCCGCTCCGGTCAGCCGCTCGGTCATCCGGGTCGTTGTCCAGGGGCCCTTATCGGCCAGGGTCTCGCTCATGGCGTCTTCTCCTGCAGCTTGAGAATTTCGCGTTGGACGGCGTCGGCGAGGCCGAGTCCGCCGGACCGGGCGATCCCGGCGGCATATTCGCGCACCAGCAGCGAGCGGTAGATCCGCTCGCCCGGCCCGCCGCCGAACGCGCCGCTTTCCAGATTGTCGAAGATCGGGTTCAGCATCTCTGTCAGGAAGAGCGCCTCGAACTCCTCGGCCGCCTTGCGCGTCTCCGCGCCCGGCCCGGCGAGGCCGGCGGCGGGATCGGCCTGGCCGGAAGCCGTCGCGACCCGGGTCAGGAGGTCGAAGCCGAGGTTTCCGAAGTCCATCACATCACCTCGATCTCGGCCTGCAGCGCGCCGGCGGCCTTGACGGCCTGAAGGATCGTGATCATGTCGCGCGGCCCGACGCCCAGCGCGTTGAGCCCGTTGACCAGCTCCTGAAGGCTGATGCCGGCCGGCAGGACCGCCATGCGGCGCTCGCCGTCCTCCGTGACCTGGACGTTGGTGCGGTCGACCGTCTCCGTGGTGCCGGTGGGCGAGAACGGATTGGGTTGGCTGACCTGTGGCGTCTCGGAGATCCGTATCGTCAGGTTGCCCTGGGCGATGGCGACGGTGCTGATGCGCACGTTCTCGCCCATGACGATGACGCCCGACTGCTCGTCGATCAGAACGCGCGCGGTCTGGTCGGTGGTGACTCGGATCTGCTCGATCGCGGTCAGCAGCGCCACGGTGCCGCCGGGGTATTGCGGCGGCACCTCGACCAGCACGGTGGCCGAATCGAGCTGACGGGCCACCGGCGCCTTGATCGAGGCGTTGACCGCCTGGGTCAGGCGGCGTGCGGTGGTGAAATCGGGGTTGCGCAGACTGACCTTGACGCTTTTCAGGCGCGCGATGTCGAAGTCGAGCTCGCGCTCGATAATGGCGCCGTTCGGGATGCGGCCCGCGGTCGCCACGCCCTTGCGCACCTCCTCGGCGGCGCCGCCGGCGCTGAAGCCGGCGACGGCGACCGGCCCCTGGCCGACGGCGTAGACCTCGCCGTCGGCGCCCAGCAGCGGAGTCACCAGCAGCGTACCGCCCAACAGGCTTTCGGCGTCGCCCAGGGCCGAGACGGTGATGTCGATGCGGTTGCCCTGGCGGGCGAAGGGCGGCAGGTTGGCGGTGACCATCACCGCGGCCACGTTGTTGGTGTCGAGGTCTTCGCTGCGCGCGCTGGCACCGAGGCGCTGCAGCATGCCGATCAGGCTTTCGCGGGTGAACACGGCGCTGTCCAGGTCGTCGCCCGTGCCGTCCAGCCCGACCACCAGGCCATATCCGACCAGGTGGTTGTCGCGCACGCCCTCGAATTCGGCGATGTCCTTGATGCGGGCCTGGGCCTGGACCGCGGCCGGCCAAAGCAGGCAGGCCAGCGCGAGCAGTCCGAGCAGACCGCGAGTCCACGCGCCGGACCGGCCTTTGCAGTCTTTCTCTCTCGCCGACGCTCTGCCCATCACCTGTTTTCCATCCGTCTCGAACCGGCGCACGAACGCGCACCCTCTTTATGCGAAGCGCGTGCCACTCCGCAGGTTTCGAGAAAATTCGCGGAAATCCAGGTTTCAGGCGTGCTTGGGCCGGTCAGGGCCGAACGCGCGCCGGGCCGTCCGGGCAGGTATGGCCGGGCAAGAATTGCCGCCCCGGCGACCTTTCGGTTCGAGGCGGCTCTTAGGATGAGAGGCTTGAGAGGGCTTCTTTTTTGTTTAGACGAAACGGTCGAGCAGCAGGCCGGTGCCGTCCTGGCCGCTCGGCAGGTGGTCCTGCTCGGTCAGGTTCTTCATGTGCCTGACCAGTTCCTCCGGCGGAAACCGGTCGACCACCTCGCCCGACTCCGGGTCGACGATCTCGACAAAGACGCGGGCGAGATCCTTGTCGTAAGCCAGGCGAGAGCGGGACGACTGGACCGCGTCCGAAGCGAATTCGGACTTCTTGGCCGCGGCGACAGGCTCCACGGGCCGCAGAAGCGACTCCGTCGGCTTGGCCTGAGTTTCCTCGGCCACCAGCGGGATATGTCCAACCTCCACGATCACGGTCGGGTGTCTCCAGCCATTAAGCCTAGTATACAGCACTTATTAAACTACTCTAAATAAGTTAATTAATTGTTGACGGTCTATGTGCAGTCTACGTGCCCGACATCGACCGGATCCGGCCCCCGGGGTTAACCGCTTGTTAACCGTGTCGCCCGCAGTTTGGACCGGATACTCCCGCGGAGCAGGGTGCATGAAGATCGATCCGCTCGCCAGTCAACGGCTCACGACGCCGCGCCGCAAGGGGCGGGGCGAGGCCGTGGGCTCGGGTGCTTTCGCCGGCGAGCTCGAAGGCGAAGCGCCCGCCGCCGCCTCGGTTGGCGCCGGCGCGAGCCTGGGGCAGGTCGATGCGCTGCTCGCCCTGCAGGAGGTTCCCGACAGCCTGGTCGGGGATGCGGGAGCCAAGCACCGGGGTGAGGAGCTGTTGGACGGGCTCGAGCAGCTGCGCCTGGGCCTGCTGGCCGGCGTCCTGCCGCGGGAACGGCTGGTTCGCCTGTCCCGGCTGCTGGCCGAGCGGCGCGGCCAGGTCGAAGATCCGCGCCTTGCCGCCTTGATCGACGAGATCGAGCTTCGCGCGGCGGTCGAGCTGGCCAAATTGGAGCGCTGAGATCCGGCTCCTGTCCGGCCTGGCGGATTTTTACCTGATTTCAATGCTATGACGCCAATCTCGGCGTGCATTCTAGCACTTGAAGGGCCGCCGGAAATTCATATACTCCGCGGCAATCTGGAGGTTTCAGGCAGGGTCGAGGCATGGCGAAGGGGACTATCATAACCAACGGCTACCGCCCCTCGGAGGGCGAGGCCTTCATGAATCCGAGGATGCGGGAATACTTCCGAGCGAAGCTGTTGGAATGGAAGCAGGAGCTGCTGCAGGACTCGACCGAAACGCTTCAACACCTGCAGCAAGGCGGCCTGGCCGAGCCGGATCTCGCGGACCGGGCCTCGCTGGAAACCGACCGCTCGCTGGAACTGCGCACCCGCGACCGCGAGCGCAAGTTGATCGCCAAGATCGAAGAGGCCTTGCGCCGCATAGACAACGGCACCTACGGTTATTGCGAGGAGACCGCCGAGCCGATCAGCCTGCGCCGGCTGGAGGCGCGGCCGATCGCCACCTTGTCGCTCGAGGCCCAGGAGCACCACGAGCGCATGGAGCGCACCCACCGGGACGACTGACCGGCCCGCTCACTAGAACGGCCAAAGGATGTCGAAGACCTGCTGGCCGTAGCGCGGCTGCTGGACGTCGGTGATCTGACCGCGGCCGCCATAGGCGATGCGGGCTTCGGCGATCTGGTCGAATTCGATGGTGTTGGCCGAGGTGATGTCCTCGGGCCGGATGATGCCGGCCACCTTCAGGTCGCGAAGCTCGAAGTTGACGCGCACCTCCTGGTGTCCGGCGATCACCAGGTTGCCGTTGGGCAGCACCTGCGTGACCAGCGCGGCGACGCGCAGCTCGATGGTTTCGTCCCGGTTGACCTGGCCGGCGCCCTCGGTGCTGCCGGAGCTGTCCAGGTCGACCAGGTTGGTCGGGTCGATCGCCTCCGGCAGGATTTGGTGGAGGCTCGATTGGTAACCGAGCATTGCGCTCATCGACGAGTCCTCGGCGGCGATCCGGCTGCGGGTCGTGGTGTTGGAGATTTGGGCCTTGTCCTGGATCTCGATGTTGACGGTGACGATGTCGCCCTCCTTGGCCGCCCGCTGGTCTTTTAGGAACTGTTGCGAGCCGGGCCGCCACAGCGAATTGGGTTGGCGGGCAACCTCGACCGTCGGCGGCATTGGCATCTGGACAGGCTGTTTGCCGGCCAGCCCAGCCGGGTTCTCGATCCTGCTCAGGTCCGGCGCTCGGCCGATCTGCGCCAGACGGGGCAGGATGTTGCAGGCGCCGAGCGCCAGGGCGATCAGCGCGACGCCGGCGATCCGGGCCGAGAGCGCGCCGGGAGAGGAGATCTGCGGGATCAAGGAGGCCTCCTTTATTCAGTTGCCGGCCGCGGTGGCGGTTCGGAGCACCCTGACGGCGCCGTTTTCGGCTACCACGCCGTTGATGATGGCGTTGGACTTGGTGTTCTTAACGCGGATGACCTGGCCGCTGGCGCCGTCCTCGAGGGCCCGGCCCTGGGCGGTGAGCACCATGCGGTCCGTCTCCAGGCGCAGGACGACCAGGCTGTTCTTGGAAACCAGCAGCGGCTCGCGCAGGTCGGTGGCGCGCACCGGTTGCCCCGGCCGGATCGCACGGCGCGGGCTCTTGCCGATCAGGTTGGCCGGGTCCAGCACAACATTGCCGGGCAACCGCCTGACATCGACACTCAGCCAGTCGACGTCGCCCTGCGCGATGACCTCGCCCGGCACGCTGCGGCGATGCAGCACCGGCACTTCGGTCATGTGCACGGCCCGGCCCGTCACCGTGGCGGCGGCGAGCGGTGCGGCGCCGGCCGGTGCGACCACGCGCGCCGTGAAGCGGCCGCTGGCCGGGTCGTAGGAGAGTCCCGAGGACTCGACGCTGAGCTCGGCGTCGATCGGCAGATGCAGGCGCAGTCCTGGATTGTCGAGCACGATGGCGACGTCGCCGGTGACCGCGCGGGCCGCCAGCGCCTCGCGCAGTGCAGCTTCGATCTCCGCGCTGCCGATGGTTTGGCTGGCCCGCGCCACCACCGATGCATCGAGCGGCGAGGCGGGTTTCCAGGCGACTCCATATCCATCGGCCAGCGCGGCGAGCCAGCGCGCGTCCAGCTCGACCCGTCTGCCCGGGGCGGGGGCGCGGGCGATCGCGGTTTCACCCAGCGCCCCCAGTCCGTCGAACAGATCGCCCAGACGCAGGACGGCATCCTCGACGACCACCGAGGTCTTGAGCCGGACCGGCCCCGCGGCACCCAATTGGCCGGTGCCTCCTTGGCCCGCGGTCGCCGGGGCGGCGAGCATCAGGGCCAGGACGAGCGTCGAGATCGGATTTCTCATAGTGGTTCCTCGAAGGGGTTAGCGGAGCTGGGTCACGCTCGACATCATCTCGTCGGATGCCTGGATGACCTTGGAGTTCATCTCGTAGGCGCGCTGCGCGGTGATCAAGTTGGTGATCTCGGCCACGACGTTCACGTTGGACGCCTCGAGGAGCCCCTGCTCCACGGACCCGAAGCCCGCCGAGGCGGGCGTCCCCACCGTGGCGGTGCCCGAGGCCACGGTCTCCAGCAGGAGGTTGTCGCCGATCGCTTCGAGGCCCGCCTGATTGGCGAAGGTGGCCAGTTCGATCTGGCCGACCTGTTGCGGATTGACCTGGCCGTCGATTGTCACCCACACTTGGCCGCTCGCGTTGACGGTCACCGAGATGGCGTCTGTGGGGATCGTGATTCCCGGCTGGATCACGAAGCCGTCGGGCGTGACCAGGTCGCCGTCGGCCGAGAGCTGGAACGCGCCGGCCCGGGTATAGGCGGTGCTGCCGCTGGGCAACTCGACCATGAAATACCCCTTGCCATTGATCGCCAGGTCGAAGGGGTTTTCCGTGATCTGCATGCTGCCCTGCTCGCTGATGCGGTAGACCGCTGCCGGCTGCACGCCGAGGCCGACCTGGATTCCGGCGGGCACGACCGTGCCGGCATCCGACGAGGCGGAGCCGACGCGCAGCAGGTCCTGATAGAGCAGGTCCTGGAATTCCGCGCGTTGGCGCTTGTAGCCGGTCGTGTTCATGTTGGCGATGTTGTTGGAGATGACCTCGACGTTCAGCTGTTGGGCCAGCATTCCCGTCGCGGCGATGTCGAGTGAAAGCATCGCTGTTCTCCCTCTTGGCTTATACTTAGCTTCTGACGCTCGCCAGGGCCTGGATGGCCCGGCGCTGGCGCTGGTGTTCCTGGTCGGCCAGGTTGGCCGCGGCCTGGTAGCTGCGCACGGTGGCGACGAGCTTGGTCATCTCCACCACGCCGGCGACGTTGGAGCCCTCGACCTTGCCCTGTTGGATGTCCGGGATCTCGACCGGCAGCGGTTCCTGGCCGGCAGCGTCGTAGAGCCCGTGGGCCAGTCTGTCGAGCGCCTGCGGGTTCTCGAAGCGGACCAGCCGGATTCGGCCGATCTCTCCCTGGTCGCTCGACACGGTGCCGTCGCGGGCCACGGTGACGGCGGCGGTGTCCGGGGGAACGGTGATCGGGGAGCCGCCGTCGCTCAGCACGGGGAGTCCCTGGGTCGTGACGATCTGACCATCGGGATCCAGGGCGAAACCCCCGGCACGCGTATAGCGTTCGCCCTCGGGCGTCTCGACCGCGAAATAACCCTCGCCGAAGATCGCCAGATCGAAGGCGCTCCCCGTATGGGTCATGGGCCCCGGTTTCAGATCGCGGACCGTGGCGATGTCCTGGACGAAGCGGATCCTCTCGCTGTGGTCCGTGCGTTTGAGGTGTTCCACGAAAAGCATGCTCTCGCCCTTGAACCCGGGCGTGGTGACGTTCGCCAGGTTGTTGGCGAGTATGTCCATCTGGCGCTTCAGCACCATCTGGCGCGACAAGGCTATGTAACCGGGATTTTCCAAAGCGTCGTCCGTTCGTTTGTGGTCCACGCGTCGCCGCGAATGCCACGGCGGTACCGGTCTTGCACGTCGCGTGCCAGTTCGCGTCCGACGGGGGTCCAAGGCCCCGGAGCGGCTCGCGGGGTCCCGCGGGAGCCTGGCGGCAGGGCTTGCCCGGCAGTTCTTGCCGCCGGCCCGGCGCGCTCCCGCCTGTGGGAATCAACCAGTTCTTAACCATCCCGGCTTAAGTTTGGCAGGAACTAATAGACTAATATAAAAAGGGTATTCGCACATGACGGACGAGGCGATAACGGAGGACCTCGGCGAAGGCGTCGAGGTCGAGGCCAAGCCGCGCGAGGGCGGCATGAGCGGCAAGAAGCTCGTGCTGTTCATCCTCCTGCCGCTTGTTCTGGTTCTGGGCGGAGCCACTGGCGCCTATGTTGCCGGGGCCCTCGACCCTTTGCTCGGCACGGCTGAAGACCAGGAGGAAGCGGCGGCTCAAGGCAAGGCGGCGCCAGCCGTGTTCTATGATCTGCCGGAAATGCTGGTGAATCTCAACGGCGGGGGGCGCAAGGCCTCCTATCTGAAGATCTCCGTCAGCCTCGAGCTCGAGGACGCCGGCACCTTGGAATATGTCGATCAGGTGCTCCCGCGCATAGTGGATAACTTCCAGGTCTATCTGCGCGAGCTGCGGATCGAGGACCTCAACGGCTCGGCGGGTCTGCAGCGGCTGCGCGAGGAACTGCTGCTGCGGGTCAATGCGGCAACGCAGCCGGCCGTCGTCAAGGACGTGCTCTTCAAGGAAATGTTGATTCAATAACCGGTTAGGACGGCGCTGGACCAAATGGCGGATCTGACGGAAGACGGAGCGACTCCGGCCGAGGGCGGCGACGAGGACCAGGCGGCCCTTATGGCGGAATGGGAGGCCGTGGCCGCTGAAGACGGCGAAGCGGGGGGCGGGCAGGGGGAGCAGGACGTCGGCCAGATGGGCGGGTCGTCCACGCGCGTCCTCGACCAGTCCGAGATCGACAGCCTGATGGGCGTCGACGGGGGCACTGCTGACGACGGCGACCAGTCGGGTATCAAGGCGATCGTCAATTCGGCGCTGGTATCCTACGAGCGTTTGCCGATGCTCGAGGTCGTGTTCGATCGGCTGGTGCGCATGATGTCGACCTCCTTGCGCAACTTCACCTCGGATAACGTGGAGGTCAGCCTGGAGTCGATCACCTCCTGGCGCTTCGGCGACTACCTCAATTCGATTCCCTTGCCCGCCATGCTGACCGTGTTCAAGGCCGAGGAGTGGGACAACTTCGGCCTGATGACGGTCGACAGCTCGCTGATCTATTCGATCGTCGACGTGCTCCTGGGCGGCCGCCGCGGCACGGCGGCCATGCGCATCGAGGGGCGGCCCTACACGACGATCGAGCGCAACCTCGTGGAGCGCATGGTGCACGTCGTTCTCGGCGACCTCTCGGCTGCCTTCGATCCCTTGTCGCCGGTCAGCTTCCGCTTCGAGCGGCTGGAGTCCAATCCCCGTTTCGCGACCATCGCGCGGCCGGCGAACGCCACGATCGTGGCCAAGCTGCGCGTCGACATGGAGGACCGCGGCGGACGGATCGAATTGACGTTGCCCTATGCCACCTTGGAACCGGTCCGCGAACTCCTGTTGCAGATGTTCATCGGCGAGAAGTTCGGACGCGATTCGATTTGGGAGGGCCATCTGACTGCCGAGCTCTGGCAGACCGATGTGGCGATCCAGGCCGTGCTGGAGGAGGTCGAGCTGCGCCTCAGCGACGTGCTTTCCTGGACCGAGGGTACGCGCCTCGAACTCAACTGCGATCCCTCCTCCAAGATCCAGTTGCGCTGCGGCGAGGTCGCCATGTTCGACGGACAGATGGGCCGCAGCGGTTCGAACATAGCCGTGCGCATCGCCAACAAGCTGGTAATCAGTGAGGAAATGAATTGATCGGCGAAATTCCGCTGGACCGTATGGTTCTGCTGTTCGACGCGGTGGTGGCTTTGCTGCTGCTGGCAACCATCGTCTACGCCGCGATCCTCAACCGAAAATTGTCGGCCCTGCGCGACTCCAGGCAGGAGATGGAAGAGCTGATCGGCCGCTTCGCCGAGGCAACGACGAAGGCCGAGACGGTGCTTGCGGACATTCGACAATCGGCGGGCGAGACCGGGCGGACCCTGCAAGAGGCGATCGACCGCGGCAACGTCGTGGCCGACGACCTGGTGTTTCTGGTCGAGCGCGCCGGCAGCGTTGCCGATCGGCTGGAAGGCGCCGTCAAGGCCAAGCCCGCGGCGCGGCGGACGGACGAACTGGCCAATGGTCAACTTGGCGCCCAGGGGGTCGTTGTCCGCCACCGTGGCGACGCCGCGTCCGACGGCATCGCGGCCCCGCCACCGGACGCCGCCGGCCAGGCACGCGTCGAGGCGACTCCGAAGCAATCCGCCTTCATGAAGTCCCTGCGCGGCATGCGCTGAACCCAAAGGCCTGGCGAAGGAGGTTCCATGCGATTGCGCTTGTTTCCGCTTCTGATCGTGCTCGCCACAGTCGGCGTCGCACTCAAGGCGGGTGGCATCTGGCACGGCCTCGACACCTTCGCCCAGGCCAAGCCGGCGGCCGCCGGCAACCGGTCCCCGGATTTCGCGTCCGCCTCGCCGGTCCAGGTGGCCGAACGCGGCCCGGCTTCCGGCGCGCGGCCGAATCCGGAGTCCGGGCCGGCCGAGAGCGTGGCCGGCGAGGGCCCGTCCGCCACCGCTGACCTGCCGAGCGATCCCTTCCAACTGACCGACGAAGAGATCGATCTTTTGCAGATGCTCGCCGAACGCCGCACCGAGATCGACCGCCGGGAGGCCGAGCTCGATCAGCGAGGCACTCTGCTCGAAGCAGCCGAACGGCGCATAGACGAGAAGATCGGCGAGTTGGAAAGCCTCCAGAAGACCATCGAGGAGCTTCTGATCCAGCGCGACGAGCAGGAAGAGACGCAGCTCAACAGCCTCGTGAAGATCTACGAGAACATGAAGCCAAAGGACGCGGCACGGATCTTCGAGGAACTCGACATGGCCGTCCTGCTCGACGTGATCGAGCGCATGAAGGAACGCAAGACGGCACCGATCCTGGCGCGCATGAACCCGCGGCGGGCCAAGGCGATCACCATCGAACTGGCCCAGCGCCGCGGCCTGCCGGCTGCGCCGAACTAGCTGATGGGGTAGGAGTTTCCTGGCCTCACGATTTACTCGGTTTTAACTAACATAAACTAGTTATTTGGTCGGAGACGGAAAGTGCCAGAGCTTGGGCGGGCCGGCAGAAATCCGCCATGTCGGCCCGTTATGTCAGGAGATGCCGATGTCAGCAATCGACATGAAAACGCCGATCCTCATCGTGGACGACTATAAGACCATGCTGAGGATCATCCGGAACCTGCTGAAACAACTGGGTTTCGACAATGTGGACGAAGCCACCGACGGCAGCACGGCCCTGCAGAAGCTGCGTGAAAAGGCTTACGGATTGGTCATTTCGGACTGGAACATGGAGCCGATGACCGGCCTCGAGCTTCTGAAGGAAGTCCGGGCGGACACGCAGCTCAAGGAGCTGCCCTTCATCATGATCACCGCGGAGAGCAAGAGCGAGAACGTGGTTGCCGCCAAGCAGGCCGGCGTCAGCAATTACATCGTCAAGCCGTTCAACGCGGACACCTTGAAGACCAAGCTGACGGCTGTCGTCGGCGACTTCTAAGCCCGATACCGGGCACCCCAGGGGAACCAGAGCATGTCAGCCCGTTTCGACGAAAAAGACATCGGCAAGCGTGTCGAAGCCATTGCGAAGCGCGGTGACGGAGTCGAGCCCGAGCAGATCCTGGAAGTGGTGGAAAGCGTGATGGCATCGATCGACGGGGACCTTTCGACCGTCAATCTGAAATTTTACGCCGAGATCGAATCGCTCGCCAAGTTCATCGAGAACCTCAAGCTGGAGTTGGCCGCGGTCAGGCCGGACGAGATCAACGACGAACACCTCCCGGCGGCGGCCGACGAGCTGGAGGCCATCGTCGGCGCCACCGAGCAGGCGACCAACACCATCTTCGAGGCCGTCGAGGCGATCGAGGAGCTGACCGCCAAGATGAACAAGAAGGTGGCGCCGAAGGTGTCGGACGCCGTGACACGGGTCTACGAGGCCTGTGGTTTCCAGGACATCACCGGACAGCGCATCACCAAGGTCGTGACCGCGCTCAAGCACATAGAGAATAAGGTCGAGGCGTTGCTGGCGGCCTTCGGCGAGGAAATCCGGCAGCTGCCCGGCCAGGAGCGACCCGACAACCCGGAGCCACCGGACGGCAGCGTAATGCACGGTCCCCAGCTGGAAAGGGACGCCAACAGCCAGGACGACATCGACGCCATTCTGGCGGGCCTCGACTGAGCCGCCATGGCCGACGCAGGGCAGCCGGGCAGCCGGCGCGGCGATCCGAATATCGTCGCGCTGCTCAGCCTCAAGCTCCTGCTGCTGGGTTTCTTCATCTTGCTGAACGCGCTTTCCCAATACGAGGAGGATAGGGCCCGAAAGGTCCTCGAGAGCGTCAACGAGGCCTTCAACGGCCGGGTCGATGCGCTCGAGAGCCACGCATCCTATCCCGCGGGACTGGGGCCGTTCGAGGAGACCGCCGCGATGATCGGCTCGGTCGGCCGCCTGTTTCGCTCGCAGATTCCCGCCGTGCGCAGCGAGGTCTCGGCCGGCGGCGCGCGTCTGCGCCTGGAATTGCCCGCCGAAACCCTTTTCCAACCCGCCGCGGCCAAGCTGCGGCCTGGGCACGACCTGTTGTTGCGCCGGTTCGCCGGGGCACTGACCGATGACGGCCGGGTCGGCCTGGACTACGAGGTCGAGCTGTTGCACGGCGTCCCTGCCGGGGACACGGCCAGGCTTGCCGCCGCTCCGGCCGAGGCCGTCGAGGTCGGACGCATGGGCGCCCTGGCGCGCGCCTTCGCGCGGCGCGGCGTGCCGGTGGAAAAGCTGTCGATCGGTACGTTGCCGGGCCGGCCCGGCAAGGTCGTTCTGGTGGTCCAGGTCTACGACGCGCGGCTTCGGGCTCCCGACTATCTGGGGTTCGCGGAGTGACCGGGCCCGCGAGCACCGCCCCGGACGGGGTCGAGGCTTCGGGCCGGCCGCCGGCCGGGGGAACGGCCTGGCTGATCACCTTCACCGACCTGGTCGCTCTGATGTTGACCTTCTTCGTCATGCTCTTCGCCATGTCCAAGGTCGAGCATCGCAAGTGGCAGAACCTGACCGACGCGCTGGCCTACAATCTGAACGCCGTGCGCGAGCTTCCGGCGGCGCTGCCGACCGAGTGGCTCGACATCGAGAGCGACGAGCCGCTTTCCGCGGTCGATCTCGACTATCTCGCCGCGCTGCTCAAGGAGAACATCGCGGCCGAGCCGCTGCTGGCGGAGGCCGTGCTGTGGCGTCTCCAGGACCATCTGGTGATCGCGCTGCCGGGCGAGCTCCTGTTCGCCCCCGGGGCGACCGAGCTGGAGCCCTCCGGACGCGCTGTGCTTGCCGCCTTCGGCGGCCTGTTGCGCCACGTGACCAACCGGATCGAGGTGACGGCCCATGCCGACCCGCGCAAACCGGGCGGTGGCTTCGCTTCGAACTGGGAGCTGTCCCTGGCCCGCGCGCTCGGCGTCGCCCAAATTCTGGAACAGACCGGCAGCCATGGCCCGGTCGTGGCGCGCGGGCTGGGCGACGGCCGCTTCGAGGCCCTCTCAGCGCAGCTCGCCCCGGCGCGCCGCCTGGCGCTCGCGCGGCGGGTCGAGATCCTCGTGCGCAGCGCCGCGGGAGAGCAGCCGTGACCCGCGGCGGGCCTTGGTCACGGGCGTCCATTTACGGGCTCTTGCTGGCCGCCGCGGTGGACTTCGCGTCGCCCGCCGCGGCAGCGGCCGGCGCGGCGGTCACCGAGGTGCCCGTCAGAACCGGCGTACACGACGGCTACAGTCGGCTGGTCTTCGACTGGGACGCACCGGTCGCCTACCGGCTGGAGCAGGCGCCCGGCCGCGCCGTGCTCTATTTCAGCCGTCCGGCCCGGCTCGACCTGTCGCGCTTCCGCGCCGACCCGGGCAGGCTAATCCCGGCCCTGACGATGAAACCCGTGGCCGAGGGCTCGGCGGTGGAGCTGTCGCTGCCGCCCGGAGTCTCGCTGCGCCATTTTATGAGCGACTCGAAAGTGGTGGTCGACGTCCTGGCGCCGCGCCGCGTGGCGTCCCGGGACCTCGACGCGATCGCCGCCGATGCCGTTCTGGCCGCGACCGTGGCGAGGCAGGTTCCCGAAACAGCGCGCGCCGCGCGTCGGCTGCCGACCCGGCTCGACCCGGAGCCCGGGGCCCCAGAGCCGCGGAGCGCGCAAGCGCGCCGGCCGAAAACCCGGTCCAAGGCGCGGGCCGCGTCGGGCTCGAAGATCGCTATTGCCTTCGAACGACCCTCCCTGCCGCCCTGGAGCCCGGCGCCGGGGGCCAGCGCGCCGCGCACCCGGCCGCTTACGCTCCGCGTGACCGGGGCGCCGGACGCCGCTGCCGCCGCGTTTCGGCGCGGGCGCAGCCTGTGGCTGGTTTTCGACCGGCCGGCGCGGGCGGACATCGCCAAGCGCCTGGCAAAGTTCGCGCCGGAGCTGATGCCTGTCGAGCAGCGGGCGCTCGAGGGCGCCACGCTGCTCCGCCTGACCGCGCCCGCCGATCTGGCGCCGGCGCTGCGGCGCGAGGAGGGCGGCTGGATCGTCGAACTGCGCCCGCAGCTCGCCCGCCCCGAGGTCTCGGTCGAGCCGGAGGTGCGCGCCGGCGGTCCGCAACCAGGGGTCCGGTTTCCGGTCGCGGGCGCCGGGCGGGTCGTTTCTCTCGACGATCCGGATCTGGGTGGCCGGATCCATGTCCTGCCGGTCGTCGCGCCCGGTCTCGGCTTGCTCGCCGCCCGCGAGTTCCCGCAGTTCCGGGCGCTCGCCACCTATCAGGGCCTCGCCGTGGCGCCCCGTTCCGATCGCATCCGCGTGGCGCGGGACGAGACCGGCTTCGAGGTGACGAGCAGCGGGGACCTGCTGGTCACGCCGCGGACCGCCGCGCGACAGGACCCGACGGCTGCGGCCCTGACGGAACATGGCCGACGGCTTTTCGAGCTGCCGGCCTGGCGTCTGGGCGATGACGTGCTGTTCGAACGGAACCGGCGTGTGCTGCAGCGCCGGTTGGTTACGCCGGGCCCCGGACAGCGCCCGGAGGTCGCCCGCCTCGACCTGGGGCGCTTCTACTTCGCCCACGGCTTGGCCAGCGAGGCGCTTTCGGAGCTCAACCTGATGGCCCGGGACAACCCGGAGCTCGCCCGGGACCCCCAGGTGATCCTGTTGCGCGCGGCGAGCCTTTTCCTGGTTCAGGATTACCGGGCGGTGGCCGACGGGCTCGCGGAACCGGCCCTGGCCGGCGAGCCCGAGGCGCTGGTCTGGCGCGCGGCCCAGGCCGCCGCCGCCCAAGACTGGGCCTATGCCGCGGAAGTGTTCGACCAGACGGGCCCGCTCCTGGCGGACTACATCCACCCGGTGCGCACCCGGCTGTGGCTGCTGGCCGCGGAATCGCACCTGGCCGTCGGCGATACCGGCGGTGCCAGCCTCTACCTGGAACAGGTGCGCGAGGACGCGCCCGCGGCCTTCGAGCAGGCCCAGCTCGACTTCCTCGAGGGCCGGCGCCTGTTGCTCGACGGCGAAACCGAGACGGCCGAGGCCCTGTGGCGCAGGGTCGCCGGCGCCACGCACGCGCCGTCGCGCGCGCGCGCGCGGCTGGCCCTGGTCGACCTGGGCCTCGAGACCGGTGGGCTCGACACCGCCGCGGCGATCGAGGAGCTCGAGCGGCTGCGCTTTCTTTGGCGGGCCGACGACTTCGAGTTGGCCCTGCTCGAGCGGCTGGGCGGGCTCTACGCCGCCGCGCGGGACTACCGCCAGGCGCTGCACAGCCTGCGTCAGGCGGCCTCCCATTTTCCGGGTTCGCCGCGCGCCAAGGCGGTGGCCCGGAAAATGCGCGAGATCTTCGCCGGGCTGTACCTCGAGGGCGGCGACAGGACGCTGCCGCCGGTCCGCGCGCTGGCGCTCTACGAGGAGTTCAAGGAGTTGACGCCGGTCGGCCCGGCCGGTGACCGGATGATCGCGAATCTGGTCGAACAGCTCGTCGAGATCGATCTGCTGGGCCGCGCGGCGACGCTGTTGGAAGACCAGATCGCACAGCGCCTGAAGGGTGCGGACCGGGCCCGCGGCGGGGCCCGGCTGGCGCTCGTCCGCCTGCTCGACCGGCAGCCCGAGCAGGCGCTGGACGCGCTTGCCGGGACCGCGTGGAAGCAGCTGCCCGAGGACCTCCGGCGCCGGCGCCGGCTGCTCGAGGCGCGGGCGTTGGGCGACCTTGGCCGCGGGCGCGAGGCGCTCGGTCTGCTGGCCGGTGACGAGAGCGAGGAGGGCCTGCGCCTGCGCGCCGGGATCCTCTGGGAGCTGCGCGATTGGCCCGCCGCCGCGGTGGCGCTTTCGCGCCTGGTGCCCAAGAAACCGCCCGCCGGAGGGGCACAGGGCGAGGCCGAGGACCAGACCGTCCTGGACCTGGCGGTCGCCTACAGCCTGGCCGGCGACCGCAAGGCGCTCAGCGACCTCAAGCAGCGTTACGGCCCGGCCATGGCGGCCGGCTCCAGGGCCGAGAGCTTCGCGCTCCTGACCAGCGACTTCCGCAAGGCCGAGATCACCAAGGTCGCCCAGGAGCTGGCCGGGGTCGAGCGCATCCAGGCCTTCATGGCCGGCTACCGCGCGCTCAGCCGGGGCACGCCGTGACTGCACGCGGCGCGCGGCCGATCGGACGGAACGGGATCACCAAGACCTAGCGGCCCGAGGGCAATCGCATCTCGCGGTGTTCGATGGCCATGGTTCGTCCCTCGACAAGCTCGGGATGAGGATGGTCGTCTGATGCAATTGCCGCCCCTCATCCAGAGCCTGGCGAAGGGGCGGCTCCTCATGCTTCGTCCCTCGACACGCTCGGGATGAGGAAGCTCAGCATGAGGATGGTTGTTTGTTCCAAATTGGGAACCTCATCCTGAGCTTGTCGAAGGATGAGGAGCGCCCGAAGGGCGCGTCTCGAAGGGCGCGAAACACACGCCGCGCCCACATGCGATTCCCCTGCTAGCGGCTCGGTGCCCGCGCGTGCAGATCGAGGGTCGGCCCCTCGGCCCGTCACGTCCCGGCCAGGTCCTCGCGCAGGGCGCGCTTCAAGGTCTTTCCCGCCGCGCTGCGCGGAAACGCGTCCTTGATCAAGACGCGGCTGACACGCTGGAATTTCGCCTCGACATTGGCGTTGATCCAGTCCCGCAACGCCTCTTCGTCCGCCGTTTGGTCGTCCTTGAGCAGGACGGCCGCCACGGGGGTCTCGCCCCATCTGTCGTCCGGAACCCCGAAAACCGCGGCCTCGGCGACGGCCGGATGCTGGACGGCGACCTCCTCGATGTCGCGGGGATAGACGTTGACGCCGCCCGAGATGATCATGTCCTTCTTGCGGTCCACCAGATAGAGAAAGCCGTCCTCGTCCAGGTAGCCCAGGTCGCCGCTGAACAGCCAGCCGTCCTTGACCGCGCTTTCGGTCAGGTCCGGGCGCTTGTAGTAGCCCGGCGTCAGAATCGGGCCCCGGCCGACGATCTCGCCGACCTCGCCGGGCGGCAGGTCGTTGCCCTCGTCGTCGCAGATCCGCATCTCGAAGAACGGCGTGCAGGCGCCGACCGACCCCGGCTTGCGCTTGAAGTCGGTCTTGTCCAGGACCGTGACGAAGCCCTCGGTCAGGCCGTAGAGCTCGTGGAAGCGGCCGGGCAGGAGCGCCTCCAGCCGCTGCTTGTGCTCCAGGTGCAGCGGCGCGCCGAGCGACAGGACCGTCTCGAGCGAGCCCAGCCTCTCCCGCGTCGCCCCGGGGTGGTCGAGCAGCGCGATGATCTGGGCCGGCACCATCATGATGTGCGTGACCTTCTCGCGCGCGACGGTCTCGACCACCGCGTCGATCTCGAAGCTCTTGTGCAGGACGTAGGTCGCGCCGTTGAAGAAGGTCGGCATGAGCGTCACGAAGGCGCCGTTGAAGATGATCGCGCCCGTGTGCAGACAGACGCTTTCGGGGGTGAACCGGAACGCCTGCGAGAACAGCATGCAGTACATGGCGCGGACATAATGGGTGTGCACGATGCCCTTGGGATCGCCAGTCGTGCCGCTGGAATAGACGATGTCGTACACGTCGTCGTTGCCCAGGCCGGCGTCCGGCGGCTCGCCGGCGGAGGCCTCGGCGAGGAGCTCGTCGAGACAGCGAAAGCCCTCGCGCGGCTCTGCGCCGGTCACGACGAAGCGCTCGTCCGCGATTTGCCGGAGGTCGCCGCGCGCGGCGTCGACCAAGGCTGCGTAGGCGGGATCGGCCAGTACCATGCCCGCATCGGCGTCGGCGAGCAGCTTCGCCAGGCCCTTGGCTTGAAGCAGCGGGCTCATGGGCACGACCACCGCGCCGATCTTGGCGACGGCCCAGTACAAGCCCAGCAGCTCGAGGCAGTTCGGCAACACCGTCGCGACCTTGTCGCCCTTGCCGATACCGGCGGATAACAGCCCGTTGGCTAGACGATTGACACGCCCGTTGAACGCCTCGTAGCTCAGCCGCTCGCCCTCGAAGACGACGGCGGTATGCGCCGGCCGGTACGTAGCGTGCCGAGTTATGAGTGTCCCGATATCCACCCGATCCGATCCGCAAGGCCCCGAGGATCGGCCGATCATACCCCATCGCGCCGGCCCCGGGACCCGGGAAAACGGCCGGCAGGCGGTTCGCCAACCGACTGCGCGCGCTGGCGCGGCGGCAAGTCATGGACTCAGAAATGTATCGGTACCTTTGTCGCGGTGAGTGTCTGCTCTGATCCCGGTTCCGGACCTTCCCGTGACACGCTTGCTATGACGGCTCGTGACCCAAACCAGACTCTTCCGTCGGTCAGGTGATCACGCTCGATGAACAGAGACGTACCGACAATCAGCACTAGGTGCATCCTTTGCCATGCCCGGCTGCCGTATGTCACAACATATCCCGTGCCGGAGTTCGTTCCTCTGTTGCTATGTTGAGCAAGGACGGATTTGTCCGTGTGCCAGACGCTGAAACAACCGACAAAGCAGCCACGAGGTAACTTCTATGGACGGCAGACACAAGAGCACTCCCGGGTCCAGATGTATCCCAAGGAGGGGCTCCTTGCTGGGCGCTTTCATCACTTGGTCTGTTATCGGCTTTGTTGTGCTGGAATGCATATTATATGCCTATATAATCATTGAATGTGCATCCTTGTGGTTTTATTGTCAGATAGACAATGAAATAATAGAGTCTATTTTTCCGGCGTCTAAATTAATATTATTGTATTTTCTATTTAGGAATATGTCTTGGGTAAGATTGGCGCTTGCAACACTATTTCTGATCTCAGCCTGCTTATATATTACGCGATCATTCTATGACTACGTGGCACTGGAGTTTTTGACCATGGCGGTGTTATCCGCAGTGATTGCATTCCTTCTGATGTTTTCAAAGTCCCTGAAGCTATTTCTCAGTGAGCGAGCGGCTAAGCGCGCTAAGCGATAGCCAAGCCGACCACGGCAGCAGTACCCCCAGCACCAGAAGTCAAAGCTCGGATGTCGGCTCTCATGAGGATTGCTTCGGCTTCACCCCAGACTCCGGACCTGAATTCGATGGAGCTTGTACGGGGAAAGATGACCCTAAGCAGCCATCAGCTCTCCGCGCAGTCCACGAAAGCCTCGCGGAAAAACGTCACGATGGTGCTGTTCATCTCTTCGTGGAGAGCGGCGCGGCGGGTCATCTCTTCGCGGAAAGCAGCGGGATCGAAGCCCTCAGGACCCGCCAGGCTCTTGCCGACGGATTCGGGAATGGGGGCAAGAAAGCTTAAGTGGTGTGCCCTTGGTACAACAATTTCTCGTGGATCGGGAAAGTCGTCGCGCTGCTTCAATAGGCGAACCACTCGGGAGACGTGGAGCTTTGCCTTGAGCACATTTTCCACCTCCGGCCGGAAGAACAGCAGCTTCGCCGGTGGCAGCGCCTTCAGAGTCGCATCGGAAAAGGGCGCGGCGAAGGGATCGGCTATCACAGCCGCACAAAGCCTGCCATCATAGGTTCGTTGCACTGGTTCGGCATAGGCCCTGGCCCGCGCCGCGCGCTCTTCAGCGCTCACGTTGTTGATGATGCGGCAGTAAGGATCCTCTTCGGCGTGCCTCTCACAGTGGTCGAGAATACGGGAAAACTCCGGCTCCGCACCCAGGGCCGCGAGGACCGTATAGCCGCCGGCCGAAAAGCCGAAGGCTGCGATCTTCTTGGAGTCGATTCGGCTCGACCAAGCCTGCTGCGCCAGAAGCGCGTCGATGATAGCGGAGAGCTGACGCGGACGGCCATCCAGGACGATGCGCTGGTCGTCGTGGATGTCGTCGTGGAAGTTGTTCCGGGGATGCAGCGGCGCAGCGGCAATGAAACCCGCCTTGGCCAAGGCGATGGCGGTGTCCCTGTGCCCCAGGTCGAAGCCGCCCGAGCCGTGGGACAGGATCACCAGTCCGAATTGTCCAGCGGCTGGCTCAGCGTCCCGGGTACCCGGAAATTCAAAAGGACCTACTCTGACAACACTATTCGGTACATCGGTTGGGTACCAGAGCGAGTACTGCATTTCCCCGCCCATCGGGTCAGCTGTAGACAATCTGGCGAAGCCCACACCGAATTCCCGCTCCGAGGCATCTGCATCAGTGCTAATGAGCATAACCACGGCAATTGCACACAGGTGGCACAGAAGCAACAACAAGATCTGCTGAACGCCGAACCTGGAACTGAGCATATCGTTGTCTCCGCTGCGCGCCGAATTGGTCCTCATCGCACCCCGCACACTACATCAGCACCGCCAGAGGTCCAAAATCCGCCACGTCTTGAATGATCATGGGACTGGAACCTGCTTCTAGTTGCGACTTGCCGTCTACCGAACTGCAATCTTCCGCTCTTGGCTACTTTTCCCCGTACGGGCCGAGCACCGGCTACGGCAACAGTACCCCCAGACCCGGACATTTGAGCGCCGAAGTCCGACTTTGGGCCAATTGTTTCCGGTGTACCCTCAAGCTCGGACGTGGCTGGCGAGTCCGGCGAACGGAGAAAAATGACCCGAAGCTGAAGTATATGACGAGGCAGATGGACTAGTGCTGTGAGTTCGGATGTTCCTCTTGTCGCTCTCTGTAGGTATGAGTGATAATGGTCCCAAGGCAAGAAACTAACCTAGTAGTTTTGAGCGAGACGTTTTTGTGAGTAGTCCATTCGAGGCTGCACGCTGGAGCTTAGAGCTCCCGAAAAGATGGCTGGGGGAGTGGGAAAATGACATTGCGGTTATCTATGCGCCTGGCGGCATGGGCGCTCTGCAAATCAGCGAATACCAGAAGTTAGAGACCGAGATCACAGACGAAGACCTGCTGGAGTCCATTGAGGAGGTTCCGCAGGATCAGGCAACACCTTTCTCTGCCAAAGGGTTCGTCGGTTTCCACTATTGCTATTCAGACGACGCAACTCACTGGAAAATATGGCTGCTGAGAGACGCTGACATAATGCTGTTTGTGACCTATAACTGTAACGTCGCTGATGCCAAAGTCGAAGAGCAGGAAGTGATAAGGGCAGTCCGCTCGATTACTCCACGCAAGACATGCCCCTCCAGAGGATAGAATAAATCTGTTTACGGTCAGGCTAGCTACGCACATAAAGCAGCGCTAGACGCCTCGACTTTGCGCTCGGGAGGCTACGATGCCGTTCAGGTTCTTCCAGCTTTTCGCATTTCTGATGGCGCTTGGCCTTGCCGGCCCTGCCTTGAGCAAGGAACCGAAGAAGAAAGGTTGGATAATCTATCCCCCAGGGGCTCTGGACAAAGCTGGGGGCGATTACATACGCCTGGAGCCAGTTGAGGAGCCGTCGCTGGAGGATATCGCTGCGATAGTCGAACCTCTCAAAGGGGCCAGTCTCATCAGAGTCGAATTTGATGAGTATCAACTGGGTCTGGTGTTTTCGGATGGACCGCCATTGGCTCTCTGGACGGAGATTGTGTTCCTGGAAAGCGACGATGCAAAGGACCCGAAAGTTTACAGCGTCGGCGATGGCCCAAAGGACTTCAGTTTTATGAGCCTCCTGGGTAAGACCGTGACCGACGTTGAGCCAAATGCCGCACGAGATTTGCTGCTGCGATTCCAAAATTTCGGAAGCTTACGAATACGCCGAGATGAGGCCTTATTGGAGTCATACATAATTGGATCTGATTTCAGAGGATCCTGGCTTGTCGTCCGATAACTTCCAGCCCTAACCTTAAGAATGTACGGGCTCCCGCAATCACGGATCGCCACTTCGTTGACGTTCATCTAAGGTCTGGTCCTGGCTACTTTTCCCCGTCCGGATCAGGCTGCGGCTACGTCGGGGATGCCCCTGACACCGGACCTTTGAGCTCGATGGCGGTGTGTGAGCATCTCTGAGCGACTGTTTTGCCTGACGATCATTCTCCTTTGGTCCATGAGACAGGAAGGAGAAAGTCGATGCAGAGCTTCAAAGATGGTGATGACAAGACGGGTCCCCGGAACGCCTGGAACAAGGCCAAGCTGATCGGCCCGACACCACCGCTCCAACCAAAGCATGTTTGGGCCATTCGGACCCGCCTGCAGCTGGACAGGCGAATCAGGGACCTGGCTCTCTTCAATCTCGCGATCGATAGCAAGCTGCGCGGATGCGATGTCGTGAGTTTGACGGTCGACGATGTCGCACCGCACGGCTACGCGCTCGAGCGAGCCACGGTCCGCCAAAGGAAGACCGGGCGTCCCGTGAAGTTCGAGATCACCGAGCAGACCCGCCAAGCTATCGATGAGTATCTAGAGGCAGCTCGCAAGAGGCCCGGGGAGTTCTTGTTCACCGGTCGCAGGGGCAAAGACCGCAACCTCACGACCCGTCAATATGCCCGCTTGGTGTCGCAATGGATCGCCAGCGTTGGCCTGGACGCGTCACTCTTTGGGACACATTCCCTGCGTCGAACCAAGGCGACCTTGATTTACAGGCGAACCGGCAACCTGCGGGCCGTTCAGCTGCTCCTTGGGCACACGAAGATCGAGAGCACTGTCCGGTATCTCGGCATTGAGGTCGATGATGCTCTCGCCATCGCCGAGCAGGTCGACGTCTGATCCTGAGGGCAGAGCGGACGCGCTCTGCCCGATCAGACCACCGGGAAAACTAGCCAATACCTGCCATTGAGCTTGATAGACAAGAACGACTGGAACGACGATAAGAACCTCATTTGGCGGCACGTATTTGGATGACAGATTCGGTGCGAAGCCGGACTCGCTCGCCGTGCCCCTGGGTTCAATCGGACAAACAGCAAGCAATGACGTCCCCACAAATGCCAAAAAATGGCCTCGGTTTTGTTAACTGTTTGCGGGATACAAGTCATCAAACTTGTCCAGGAATGACCTCCCGTGCTGGAGCTGTTTCTCAATACGCCAACACTCGCTCTTGCGGCTTTGACGCTTGTTGTGCCGTGGCGTTGGGTTTGGCGGTTTTGGCTTCTCGTCTCGATTGCAGCCATAGCGCTTCTTAGCTTCTCGCCGCGCGATCCTGATCCAGGCGTCGGCTATGTCTATGGGCTAGCAATCCTGTTCTCCTACGGCTTGGTCTTTGCGAGCTTGTTGGCCATTCGGTTTGGCATCCAGGTTTTCATTTCAAGCAAGTCCAGGGGGCAAAAACAGCTTTCGGGCGTTGAGAAACCGTTTCTCGCTATGTTTGAAGGGCTACTCTGCGCGTTCGCCGGCATTGTCGCAGCGGGGTTCGCCATATGGGCTCTGGCCTACGCGTTCTCCGCCATACCAGGCGGTTATGTCATTCATGGCGTGGTCGGACTGCTTTCGCTGGCGGGAGTGATCGTTCTAGCCTGGCGTCTTTTTCGAGGCCGGCTTCCAAACTGGCGTGCCGGTACCTTCGCTGCCGCCTTCTCTTCTCTCATGATCGCGGTGTCGGTCTATGGTCCGCTCCACCCGGAGATCGTTCTCGCCGAGGCCGAGCGCGTCGCTCGCGATGCGCCGTTTTGCATCGCTTTGGGGGAACGACATCGGCCGGCGCGATCGCGTCAGGATCTCACCTTCTTCACCATGGACAAGAACGGCATCCGCCACCACGCAATCCTGCTGGTCGATCGCGCGGGTGAAAGGGAGGGCTATCACTGGTCCTACCGCCAGCGACGATTTGTTGAAGGACTTGCGGACGACGCGGTTGCTTGCCTTCCAAGACAGGATTTCGCGGCTGGACTTCTGCATTGGAAAGGGGTGGAGCGTCATGGATACGAGCTTAACTTCGGTGGCCGCGACCTCGTAATTCCGACGGATTACAACCCGAATTTCACCGACAAATATCTTTCGATCTCTGCGCCGCCGCCTGATTTTAAGCCGATCGAGCGATCGTCTTCATCGCCCCAAGCAAGCGCTGAGATAGGAAGCCGGGCCTGGCTCGAAGGGTCAGCGAGAGATGTCTTGAAAGAACAATCAACCGGTCGCTTTGCAGACCTCATGGAGGTGCGCGAGGGTCCGCACGGATTTGATTGGTTCTACAAGCTCGACACCGAAGGACAGATTTCCACCCTCATTCTGTGCACAGAAAGACGTCCAGCAGGAAGAACTTGCCAGCACCGCTTCTATAGAGACGGCGCGATGTACACTTTCGATCACAGTCTTGAGCTTCTTGCTTTCTCCAGTGAGATGGAAGATCGCCTCTTTGCTCTCTTCAGTTCGTTCGACACCTCGAGCACGGCCCGACGTTAGGCGAATTGTCTGGCCCTAAGAGCCCGCTATACGTCCTGTCCTCTTTGACCAATCCGAATGGCAGAGGGGCTCTCGAATTGCGCAGTTTGCTGCCCTCTTATGGCGCTTGCGGCGCCTTTTTCGGAAACAATCCGTCAGTTGCGAAGAGATCGGCAATTGTCCGTTCATACCCGGTCCTGTCTACCCCTTCCCGCGGTGGTCGGTTGTCAGGGGTCGCGCCGACGAAACTTGGCAAAAGCTGACATTCTGTACCTGAACTTCCGGTGTCGAGGGCATAGCTGCCGAGACAGACGGTAACCAGGATAGGGCGTTCATAGCCACAAGGAGACCTCAGAGCATTTTGTGAGAAGTCCAAGGAAGCCCTGATTTGGCCTGTACGAAAAACCCCACCGCACGGCCTGTCCACGGACCCACATTTCCAACCCCGAATTCCCGCAGATCAGGTGTTCGGCGCCAGGGGGCACCGAAAAGGGTGATTTCCCGTACCCCCAAGACTGCGTTGCTATAACGCGGCCTCGATGCGGCTGGGCAAGGTGGCCTTGCGTGCCTACTGCACCTGCCAGTCGAGGCTGGCCCCGCCGATCCCGCCCGTCGCAAGCTTCGAGAAGCCGTCCATCAGCCAGACCACGGCGGCCCCGGTGGTCGTGTTGCGCCACAGGATGTCGGCCTTGGCGTCGGCGTCGAAGTCACCGACCCCGGCCACCTCCCACACCAAGGGCACCCCACCGATCCCGCCCGAGGCGGTCTTCGACAGGCCGTCCATCTTCCAGATCACCGTGGCCCCGGTGGTGAGGTTGCGCCATAGGATGTCGGCGCGGTCGTCGCCGTCGAAATCGCCCGTGCCGACCACCTGCCAGTCGAGGCTGGCCCCGCCTATGCTGCCGCCGGCAAGCTTCGTGAAGCCGTCCATCAGCCAGATGACGGCACTTCCGCTGCTCGTGTTGCGCCACAGGATGTCGGACTTGCCGTCGCCGTCGAAGTCATCGACGCTGGCCACTTGCCAGTCGGCTTCGGGCGACCCAATCGACCCGTCGTATTTCCGAGTGAGGCCATTCATCTGCCAGATGACCGTATTCCCGGTAATGGTGTCGCGCCACAGGATGTCGGATTTGCCGTTGCCGTTGAAGTCGCCCAGACCGACAACCTGCCAGTCGGCGACGGGAGCATCAATCGGGCCGTCAGACAGCCGGGTAAAGCCGTCCATGAACCAGATGACGGGGTTGCTCGTGCTGGCATTGCGCCACAAGATGTCGGATCGCCTGTCGCCGTCGAAATCGCCAAGACCCTCTACTTTCCATTCGGCGCCGACAACACCGATAGATCCCGCCAGTTTCGTGAAGCCGTTCATCTGCCACAGGACGTTGTTCCCGGTGGCGGTGTTGCGCCATAGAACGTCCGACATCCGGTCAGCGTTCAAGTCGTTGCGCACCGGCTCCCGAGAATTAGGAAAACGCTGCACCCAGCGTCCGTCAAAGCCTCCCTCTGCCTCGGTGTACCAGGCTCCGAAAAGCCATTCGCCTTGCTCCCCATCGGCGGAGCCGTCGCCATGCACGCCAACATGGGCGAAGTAGTCGTGCTGCCACCAATAGTTCCCGTGGGAATCCAGGTGACCGCTTGCGAGTCCGCGTTCGCCGAAGGGATCGCCGAATTCGTAGGCGTCGAACACGAAATTCCCCACCTGCCCCCACAGATATGCCCCCCAAAACCAGTGCTTGTCCGGGTAGCCCCCTCGGCTCTCGCCGGCATCCTGACTGTCGATTGACCGAAAAAAGAATCGTTGCAGGCCCGTTGGCACGAGCTCCGTTCCATCCTCGCTCAGGATCGGGCTTTCGAGCTTGATCATCCGGGAAGGCGAGGTCCAATGCAGGGAGTACGAATTGCCTTCCCAATGCGTAGGCAAGATGTCCGCAAGATCTTGAAGCTCGAATGTCGCTCGCCGAATTTCGTCCCATCGGACGTGGTTGTTAGGCCCGGCCACCATATCGAGGGCGTTGTCGTGAGTGATAGTTTGGGCGTTCCAATAGGCCACGGCCTCCGGATCGCAATCGCAAACGAAGACATAGTTGACGCTCCGTCGGTCTTTATCCCCGTTGACGTTCACCTTCGCCGACATTGCGAATTGGTTCCCGACATCAATGCCAGCAAACGTGTCTTCGACCCAATGCAATTCATGCAAGTCGAAGCCGAACGGGTCATTTGACCATTCCGCCTGCCAGAGCATGACGTGCTTGCCGAAGCTCGTTTCCATGAAGTTTAGGTCCACCTCACCCAAGACACGGGCATTGTGTTTGCTATGCTCCGTGATGACAGCGTAGTTGACCTGCTCCGTCCCGGACCCAGGAATCCCGCTAACCCCATCGACACGAAGCTCCACGCGCTCCCAGTCGTGGATCGAGCCCTGCTGCTTCGCGTGGTAGACGTGGTAAAGCAGGATCACGGATTTCTGACCGTCCTGCATGAACTCAATGATGGCGGAATAGAGAGTCGGCCGGATCCGCCAGGTGTCCCAATCATGACTATCACTGAAGAACGGATCGATGCTCGTCATCACGAACTCGTTGATCGCCCCCCAGTTCACTTTGTTGTTGGAAAACACGCCGTCGCGGTCGAAATTGAAGTTTGTGATCCAGTCAAAGCCTTCGTGGCCCGACTCGTTTTCATTGGCTCGCTTGAAGATGATTGGTGAGTAGTAGTTGAGATACTCTTTCCTTTGCTCCCCGCTGAGCGACCACGTTTGAGCCCAGGCCACATCTACCAAGAGGAAGGGGGCAAGTACGATCCAGAGGATGGATTTCCAGGCAGGAGATTTGGCTGCTGGACGGCTTGGCGAGATTAATGGTCCGGTGTTTCCTGACATTTTGCTCACTCCTCCCTTGGCTTGCTGACTGGCCTTAACAGTCAAGGCAGGCGCGAATGTCATCCCGGTCGAGCTTCTCAGCGGTGCCCGCAGTCTCCCTAGTATAGAATCAGCATTGCTAGACGGCCCCGCCGGAGTCCATTCTGATGGCTTGGTCTATGGATCTTTTTAGAACAGCTCATACCAGGCTGAGGAATTGGTTGGCGTCTGCCTGTTGCCCAAATCAGGCTCAGTTCTCTGGAATAGCTTTTAACGACAGGTTACACCCGTTTTGGATCTACAACAAGCAGTGTTGTAGGTGAGGCCTGGGAAATCACCGCGCATGCCATTAACCCCCCGCCCATATCAAAACGAACCTGACTTTGCAGACATGAACATCTCCTTGAAGAACGTATGCAGGCTGGGAAGCGCTTCATTAGAACAACAACAGCAACCGGTTCGGGTGTACACTCAATTCTGCTTGGTCGTACCCATTGATGACCGTAAACCCATGGCCCGAAGGTCTTCTTTGGGTCAGGTTTGACCGTCAGGGCCACTCCCGATTTCCGTCCGGAGTCGGGGGTAGAGCCGACGAAACGGGCCAAAACTTCAGCTTACCGCCCCAAACTCACCGTCGCGGAAGGCGCCTTGCGACAGCCGGGTGTAGCCAGAATCGGTCATTGGAGGACCTGTCGGAGGGGCCTGCATTCCGACAGAAGCGACAATTCGAGCCCCGACGGTGTGGGGCCCTTCATGACCGGCCGCCAGCATTCAGCACATCTTGATTACGATCAACCTAACGAGACGGTTCCAAAATGGGAATCCTATTTCAAATCGTATCAATTCCTTTCGACAGTTACTTTCGGTAAGGATTGTCTATCATTTCCACCAGATAGGTAATCAGCGCCGCATCGCCGTCATAGAACAGCCATTCGGTCTCGGATTTGGTGGCGTGCGAATTTATGCCCGGGCGCATGACGGTGCCGAATGGAACCGAGAAAACTCCGAGGTTGGGCACTTTTTTGAGCAGCTCCTGCACCCACGGTTCCCCATTGTCGTGAAGCGCTTTGTAGTTAGTTGCGACCGAAACGAATGGCGTATCGTCGCCCACCGCCCCTTTCCGTCCGAACCTGACTTGGCTGAGCGCCAGCGCGTGGAGATCTCTGTTGGTCTGGCGGTCGAAATTTCCTTTCGACTTCTGGCGCTTCGGAGAGGTCCAGTCGTAGTCTTTGCCGCTATCTCCGAAGCGATAGATCTTGAGATTGTTGTACTCGGTCGAACCATCCGCGTTATCCGTGATGATGCGCGTGCAGTTCACTGATCCTCCGTTCTCAGTCGCGAAGTGGACATTGTCGAAGATCTGCAGAGCCATGGGTGTCCTCCAACGGGTATAGAACAGCCAACTGCAGTCGTTGTGCCTGGGTCGGCAGCGCCGAGTTGGCATCATGTGTGTATGCTGTTCACTGTCTGGATCAAATACGACCTGCCCCAACAGTCAGTACAACTCCTAATTCTACATCGTTCGAGGCATCAAGCAAAGGGCACACGTGCCCCAGGGCGAGATCATGAATCGTTAACAAGTGAGGATGGTGTCTCGGAACATTGGGTTGAGGGCGGCTTTGAGACGTTTTCGCTTGAGGGAGATATTGGATGGCTCGCGCCTGAGGAGGTTGAGCACCGCCTTGCGCATTGTGGCGAGGTTACGGGCGGCATGATCTTTGCGGGTCCGGCATTGGTCCTCGCGGAAGGTCACGTCGAGCTGCCAGTGCAGATTGTTTTCGATACTCCAGTGGGAGCGGCTGGCGGCGAGGAGGGGCGCTGGATCGGGTGGCAGCGAGGAGATGTAAAGCCGCGTTTCGGTTGAACTTTCGCCGGTTTTCTTGTTGGTGCGCGTGGCTGTGACCTGGGCGATGGAGCGCAAGGCCTTCCATTCGGGATGGCGCTCGGCGAGCCAGGCGGCGTCTGCGGCCAGGCAACTGCGTTCTTCAATCCGTCCGTGGCCGCTGCCGGTCTGGCACGCGCGCGGGCAGGCGGCAGCGAGAGCCGGATCGGCGAAGAACTCGGCGGCATCGTGATGCAGCGTCTCCTGATTCTCTTTGAGCGCCAGCAGATAATCGGCCTTGCTGCCGATGATCTTGGCCGCGATGGCCTTCTGCGTGCCCATGGCATCGATGGTGACGATGGCGCCTTCGATCTCCAGCATCTTCAGAAGCTCCGGAATGGCGGTGATCTCGTTGCTCTTGTCCGCGACCCCACGTTGCGCCAGCGTGAGCCCCGCCGCATGCCCATAGGCCGAAACCAGATGCAGCGCGCCGGCGCCGCTCTTGTCCTGCTTGGAGCCGCGAAGTGTCTTGCCGTCAATCGCCACCACGCCCGTGACCTTCGCCTGCAGGCTCGCCACCCACGAAGAAAAAGCCTTTTCCAGCGCCATCGGATCAAGTGCGCGCAGAACCCGGCGCAGGGTCTGCGCCGGTGCGATCCCCTTGCCGAATGGCAGAAAACGGCGCAGCCAGGACAGATGCTCCTCGCAGATGATCTCGATCTCGTCGAAATCCTCCCCCCGGCACAGCAATCCCACCAGCACCGTCAAAAGCACCTCATCCAGCGGATAGGTCGTCATCCCGGGAATGCGATGGTCCTCCACAACCTTGATGTGATCCAAAAAATCCATGCTCATGGCCAGCCCTCCTGTCCCGGCCATAAGAATCCTCTTCGCCCATAAATGCATTAACCATTTATGATTCCGCCCTGGGCGACCATGGATCCCTATCAGGTGATCGCGGAGGGCGACGAGGCGCTGATCGCCGGCTGGCTGGGCGTCACGCTTAGCGCGGGCCTACGCCTGCCCGAGGATCTGCCTTCGCCGAAGCGGAGCTCCGGCTCCGCGCAGGCAGGCGAGAGCGAAGACCGCCGCGAGTTCCTTCTGGCCGGCGCCAAGGCGGCGCTCGAGCAGCTCGCCCCCGCCGGCGCCTGGCTCGGCGAGCGGATCCAAGTCGTCCAGTTCCTCTGCGCCCATACCGCCGCCATGGACTGGCAGGGCCAGGCCAACGCCCCCGACCTGGGCGAGCAGGTCCGCCAGAAAGCCCAGAAATTCGCGACCCAGATGTTTGCGCTGACTAGCCGCCAGCTCTCGACCCTCGCGCGCCTGCGCGACCAGCGCCGCCGCAAAGCCGAAGCCGCCGAGCGCCAGGCCTGGCGCCAGGAGGCGCACGAAACGAAGGAACAGCTCGCCCGCGGCAGCGCCTTTACGGCCGAGTTGGAGCGCATGATGAAGCTGAGCGACGAAGCCGACGCCGTGCCGGAAGATGCGCCAGAGCCTTTAGCCGCCCCAAGGGCCGAGGGTGCCGCCGTGCCCGAGCCGCGTGACGAGCCGGCCCCTGCCCTCAACCGCCAGCAGCGCCGGGCGCTGAAACGCCTGGAGAGGCGGGCGGACCGGCGCGCGGGGGCCGGGTAGCAGCGCGGGACCCGGGGTGGGACCGTCGTGTCGTGTCCACGTCTTGGGGCGCGGCAACTTGCCGCCTCCGTGGAGCCGCGCGCCGCCCTTGGCGACCTTGGCGGACCGCCGGCCGCGTGGCGGGGGGCCGGGACCTCGCCGTAGGTCCCGTCAGGAACCGGCCGCGGCAGGCGGCGGATCGGCTCCGCGCAGGCCGCGCCGGCGCGCGCGCCTGCCGGTCACGGGCTCAGCCGGCCGCGCGCCTGTTCGAGCAGGCCCATGGCCGACTCGAGGTCCTCGCCGATGCTCTCGACCACGGCGGCGAGCTTTGCGCGCTCGTCCTCGAGCCCGGCGATCTGCGTGTTCAATCCGGCGATGGCCTGCTCGACGGACTGCTGCTCGGCCCGGGTTGCCTCGAGGGCAAGACGGGCCTCCTCCCGCGTGGCGGCGAGCTCGGCCGTTTCCGTGCGCGCCGTCTCGACCTCCGCGGCAAGGACGTCGCGCCGCTGCTCCAGGGTGCCGAGCTCCGCGTTGAGCGCCTCCAGACGCGCGGGCGCGGCCTCGAGCGCCGACTCGGTCGAGGCCAACTCGGCGCGAAGCGCCTCCTGCTCGCCGCGCAGGGCGGCGAGCTGCTCCTGGTTCGAGCGGACCTCCTGGCGGCTCGCCTCCAGGGCCTCGCCGCCGGCCGCGAGCTCGCTTTCCAGGGCGGCCAGCCGCTGCGCCGTCTCGTCGCGCTGCGCGGCCAGGGCGGCGACCTCCTCGCGGGCGCCGTCGCGCGCGGCCGCGGCCTCGGCGGCCTCGCCCCGCACGGCCTCGAGCGCCGCCACCGCGCTCGGGTACTCGTCGATCGCCCGGTCCTCGGCCTCGAGCTCGGCGATCCTGGACTCGTAGCTGCCGACGAGAGCCAGTCCGCCGCCGAGCAGCACGACCGCCAGGAGCGCCGCGACCGTCCAGGCGAGCCGCTCGCCGCCCGACCGTCGCGGGCGCTTTGGGGCGGCCGGCGGCGGGGCGCCGGGCGCCGCCGGCTTGGCCGCCGCGGCGGATTTCGCGACCGGCGCCGGCCCCGCGGCCGCCCCGGCCGCGGCCGCAGCCTTCGCCTCGGTCGTCTCACGCGGCGCTTCATCGGGAGACGCGCCGGCAGTCTCCGCCCCCGGCGCGGCCGGCCCAGGCGCCGCCTTCTCCGACTCCGGTGCGCCTGCCGCGCGCGGGTCGCCGCCGGCCTCCGACGCCGTGGCCGCGTCCTTGCGGGCCTCCGTCCCGTTCTGTTTCGCGCCTTTCGCCTTCCGGCGCTCGCCCTTGGATTTCGCTGCCGCCATGACCGCTTCCGCCTTTCTCCGTCTCGCCGCGGGCCCCGGACGGGCCCGCCTGCAGGTATAGATGCCCCGGATTTTGCCGCGATCAACCGGCGGCGATCAAGATGTCTCCGCGCGGGCCCTTGACGGGAAATCCGGGGCCGGGGGACCTGTTGAAAAAGTAGCGGTGGCGTGAGTCCCTGACTTTGGTCGAACTGACGGAATCGGGGGCCGTTTCGATGCTCGAGCGGCGCGACCACGCAGACAACCATGCCCCGACAAAGGCAAGAAAACGGGAAGAACGGCACCGAGAAAGAATCCGATCAGACAACGATATTGGAGCGAACCCCTGGATTGGGACGAAAGAATCAGGGACTCCACCCGCTCGTCCGAGCCGGCGATCACCACGGGGCCGGAGGCACGCTAAGTTCTTCTTTTCGGCTTCGGAACCGCCTTCTCGACCTCATAATTCACGGCCACCATCCGGTCGGCATAGTCTTGGTCTATTTTCTTGAGCGACTGTGTGAGCTCCTGCTTGAACGCCGTTTCGATCGGGCCGCCTCGGCCCGGCCAAATGCGGAACTTGATCCGCAGATAGCTCTTTCCGCTCGGTGTTTGGAACCGGCCGACCGCTTCCGACGGCGCGCGGAAAACGCCGGCGAACTGCTCGACGACCGAGTCGGTCACGGCCCTGGCCACCTTCTCCATTTCCGCGGCCCGCTCCGGCTCGCCCGCAAGGGTCACGTCCGCCTGGATCCGGACATAGCCGCGGGGATAGTTGATGACGTTGGCAATCAAACGGTTGGGTATCAATACCTCGGCGCCCATCGCGTTCTGCAGCACCGTGAAACGCATGCCGACGCGCTGGACGATCCCGACCTGATCGCCGATCTGCACCATGTCGCCGACATCGAATTGGTCCGTCAGGACAACGGTCAGCCCGGTCACGACGTCCTGTACGATCCCTTGGGAGCCGAATCCAACAGCAAGCCCGACGATCGACGCACTGGCCAGGTAGGCCGTCAGGGGTATTCCAAGCTCGGTCAGCGCCCAACCCAGGGCGCCGAAGTAGAGGGAAAAGACCAAAAGACTGGTGATCAGGCTGTTGACCGTCCGGGCCTTGCTGAGGGAGCGGTCCATCGTCCGCTCCATGACCCGCACGCTGATGGCGCGGACCAAACGGACGGCCAGATGCGCAACGACCACGACAACGGCGATCAGCGCAAGCCGTTCGAGGGTGCCAAGGCTATCGTGAGGCAGGTCTTGCATGCCGTGCGGTCGGTTCGATCAAGGGAAGGGCTGGAGCAGTCGCTCTCGTTATACCAAAGGCCATCGACAATGAACTCTGATATTAGTTGGGTTCACCGCCAAACGCACTCGCGCTTCGCCGATGTTGCGTCGGCGGTGTCGGAAGGTTGAGTTCCGGGTGAGTTCCGGGGACAGAATAGCGGCCGCCGGCCGGGGCCCGCGCTCCGACCGTAGGGGCGTCCTTGCCGCTCCTGCCTTGACCTGCATCAAGACCCCGCGCCCCGCAGCGCGCTAAGTGTCTTGCGCTGACAAGGAGCGCTCCCCGTGTCCCCTCACGGCAAGACGGTTCTGCGCGACCTGGGGGTCGTGCTGCACGTGCCCGGGCTGATGGCGCTGGTCTCGCTGCCGCTGGCCTGGCTCTTCGGCGAGGGCTATGCGGCGGGGCCGCTGCTGATCACGGCCGCGGCCGCGCTGCTGCCGGGCCAGGTGCTCTACTGGAGCTGCCGGCGGGCGCCGGCGATGCGCCTGCGCCACGCCATGGTCACGGTCGTGGTCTCGTGGATCGCCGTGCCGCTGATCGGGACCCTGCCGTTCCTGCTGATCGCGGGCGCGCAGCCGGCGGCGAGCGAGACCGTGCTGGTCTTCCGGGATTTCTGGAACGCGCTCTTCGAGGCCATGTCCGGCTTCACCAGCACGGGGCTCACCATGACGCCGCGGCCGAGCGCGCTGCCGCACTGCCTGCAGTGGTGGCGCTCCTTCATGCAGTGGGTCGGCGGGGTCGGCGTCGTCGTGCTCATGCTTTCCGTGTTCCATCCCTCGGGCGACGCCTACCGGCTCTACTTCTCCGAGGCGCGCGAGCAGACGATCGTCCCGGACATCGCCGCCACGGTGCGGACCATCTGGTGGATCTATCTGCTGTACACGGCGTTGGGAATCCTGCTGCTCTGGGCGACCGGCATGACCGGGTGGCAGGCCGTGAACTACGCCATGACCGGCATCGCGACGGGCGGCTTCGGCGTCACCGACAACAGCCTGGCCGATTTCGGCACGGGCCCGCGCCTGGCCATGGTCCTGATCATGCTGGCCGGCGCGGTCAGCTTCGCGACGCACTACCGGCTGCTGACCCGGGACCGGCTCGCCCTGCTGTGGAAGGACGCGGAAAATCACGCCCTCGTTCTGCTGCTGGTCCTAGGCGCCGGGCTGCTGGCGCTCGAGAACCTCTGGTACGACAGCGGCGCGGGTTGGCTCGACAGCCTGTTCCAGTGGACCTCGGCCCTGGCCACGGCCGGGTTCTCGACGGTGCGGCTGGAGACCTGGAGCCCGACGGCCCTGGTCCTGCTCAGCCTGGCCATGGCCTGCGGCGGGGCGGCCGGCGCCACGACGGGCGGGCTCAAGCTGAGGCGCGTGGTCCGGCTCGCTAGCGGCGCCTTTGCCCGGGTCCGCGGCGTGGCGCTCCACCCCTGGCGGCTGATGGACCACAAGCCGATGGCCGACGCGGCGGTCGAGGCGCATACCGCGCGGACCTTCGAGGCGGCGATCGTCATGGCGGCGCTCTGGGCGGCCACCGTCTTCGCCGGCACCCTGCTGCTGCTGCACGCCGCCGGCCCCGGCGCTCCGCTCGATCACGTGGTGCTCGAGGTCACCTCGGCGCTCGGCAACGTCGGCCTGACCACCGGGATCACCGGCCCCGGCCTGCACTGGTCCGGCAAGCTCGGCCTGATCGTCGTCATGTGGATGGGGCGGCTCGAGATCGTTCCGATCCTGGTGCTCGTCGCCGCCCTGGTCATGGCGTCCCGCCACCGGGCCGCCAAGTGAGCGGAGGCGGCCCCGGAAACCCGATCGGAGCATTGCCGGGCCGTCACTTCCCGTGCTGCGCCATCCACTCGGCGGCCAGGCGCTTGGCCTTGGCGAGGTCGGCGGAGGTCATGCGCGCAACGAGGACGTCGCGGTTGGTGCCGGCGATCGCAGAGAGCCAGCCAGCCCCGGTCTGCGCCGCCGCGATGTCGTACCACATGTAGGCCAGGACGTTGTCCCGCGCGATGCCGGTGCCGCCGGAATAGGCGTTGCCGAGGGCATACTGGGCGTCGACGACCCCCTGCTCGGCCGCCTTGCGCCACCAGCTGAGCGCCTCGTCGTAGTCCCGCTCCACGCCCTGGCCGTCGCGGTACATGGTGCCGAGGGCGAACTGGGCCTTGGCGTCCCCCTGTTCGGCCAGCGTCCGGACCACTGTCGCGTGCTGGTCCGCCCAGACCGGCGCTGCCAGTCCCACCAGCCCCACCAGCAGGGCGAGGGCGAGGGCGATAACGATGTGCCTCATGACAATCTCTCCCCAGTCTGCATCCGATTCACGGGCGCCAAGCCCAGTCAAAAGTGAAAGCGCTCTATCCGGTTGCTGAAAACGTGCAAAGGCTCACCCTCGCACTTCGTCCCTCGACAAGCTCGGGATGAGGAAGCTCAGTGTGAGGGTGAGCTCTTTCGAGGAGCTACCCTCATCCCGAGCTTGGAGTTGACCTCATCCTGAGCTTGTCGAAGGACGAGGGCAACGGGCCGCTGCACCCTTTCTCGGCAACCTGCCAGCCATCCCGTACCGCCTGGTCTTCGTCGGCCCCCATGACGACCTTGCTTAGAACAACAAACTTCTACCGCACCACGTAGACGGAACACTTGGCATGGCGGACGACGCGCGCGGCGGTGCTGCCCAGCAGATAATCCGCGACGTTCGGCTTGTGCGATCCGATGACGATCAGATCGGCGCCGATCTTCTCCGCGTAGGCGAGGATCTCCTGATAGGTGCCGCCGAAGCGGACGGTCGTCGTCACCTTGTCCGCCGCCGCGCCCATGCCGGCGACGAGGGCGTCGAGCTCCTGCTCGGCCTTCGTCGAGGCCATGGACTCGTAGTTTTCGGCCAGGAACTGCGAGACGATCACCGGACCCGCCTGGATGACGGTCAGCAGTTCCACCTCGGTGTCGTCGGCGGTGGCGAAGTCCGCGGCGATGCGGAGCACTTCGTTGACGCGTTCGCCGTGTTCCAGGTCGATGGGCACGAGTATCTTGCGGGGCATGGGCGGCTCCTCGATTCCTCTCCGCGCCGGTCAGCCGGAGTCGCCGCCGGCGGTGACGGGGGCGGTATCGCGGCGGCTTGCCACGACCTGCATCAGGACGACCGGCGCCATGACGGCCAGGGCGGCGAGGTCGCTCTCCCAACTCGGCGCCACCAGCAGCAACCCGCCGACGCCCATGAGGAAGCGCCAGCCGGCGTCCAGCCGCGCCAGGAAGAACCCGGAGACCGCCGTGGCGATGGCGAACACCCCGAACGCGCAGGTCACGGAGACCTGAATGAACGAGGTCCAGGTGAAATACTCGGGCAGGACGATCAGCATGGTCGGCGCGTAGACGAAGACCATCGGCACCATGAGCTTGCCGATGCCGAGCGTAAACGCGCTGACGCCGGTGCGGAACGGGTTGGCGCCGGCAATGCCGGCGGCCGCGTAGGCCGAGGCGCAGACCGGCGGCGTGATCTCGGAGATGACGCCGTAGTAGAGCACGAACATATGCGTCGCCAGCGGCGGCACGCCCAGCTGCGCCAGCGCCGGCTGGGCGACCGAGACCAGCATGATGTAGAGCGCCGTGGTCGGCAGGCCGGCCCCCATCAGGATGCAGGCGACGGCGATCAGGACCAGCGAGAGGAACTGCTGGATGGAGGCCTGCCCGAACACCTCGAGCGGGATCCAGCCGATCACCAGGTAGAGAGTCTCCGCCATGTCGCGGGCGCCGTTGGTGACCATGAAGCCGAGGCGGAAGGCGACGCCCGTGGTGTTGATGACGCCGACCACGATGCCCACGGCGGCGCAGGCGGCGCCGACGGCGAGCGCGTACTGAACGCCGACATTGAAGCTGTCGAACAGCTTGTGGAAATCCTGGCGCTCGCGCTTGTGCAGGAGGCTGAGGATGAGGCCGCCCGCGAGGATGCCCGCGAGGACGGGCGAGAAGCCGCCGTCCGAGGCCTTCCACAGGATGAAGGTCATCAGCCCGGCCGGCACGATCAGCGTCAGCGGCTTCTGGAACGAGGTGAAGCCGACGACGATGCAGAACATCAGCCCCATGAAGGCGGCCATGTTCGGCGAATAGCCGCTGAACAGAACGATCAGCAGCGCCAGCAGCGGCAGCACCGTGTGCCAGCCCTCGCGCCAGATCTGCAGGAACCTGGGCAGCTGGTCCTTGGTATAGCCCTTGAGGCCGAGCCGCTTGGCCGTGAAATGCACGATCGACAGGACGCCGACGTAATGCATGGTGGCCGGCACCACGGCGGCGATGACGATGGTGGTGTAGGGCACCTCCAGGAACTCGGCCATCAGGAACGACGCCGCGCCCATGATCGGCGGCGTGATCTGCCCCCCGGCGCTGGACGCGGCCTCGACGCCGCCGGCGAAGTGGCCGGGATAGCCGAGGCGCTTCATGTTGGGGATGGTCAGCGAGCCCGTGGACACCGTGTTGGCGATCGACGAGCCGGAAATGGTGCCGAAGAACGCCGAGGAGACGACGCTGACCTTGGCCGGGCCGCCGGTGTACCTGCCGGCCAGCACCATGGCGTTGTCGACGAAGAACTGGCCGAGCCCCATGCGCTGGGCGACGACGCCGAACACCACGAAGTGGAAGACCACGGTCGAGACGACCCACAGGGTCACCCCGAAGATTCCCTCCTGCGGGAAGTACATGTTGTTGATGAACTGCCGCCAGTCGACGCCCGGATGCTTGAGAATCTGGAACGGCATCTGGGGTCCCAGCAAGGCATAGGCGACGAACACCAGGATGATCATCGGCAGGACGAAGCCGAGCGACCGGCGCGTGATCTCGAGCACCAGGACGACGAGCGCCGTGCCGAGGATGATGTCGGGCGTCGTGGGATCGCCCTGGCGCAGCGCCTGCTCCGGGATCTCGTAGCCGAAGACGCTCAGCCCCTGCCACGAGACCGCCAGGAAAAGCGCCGCCGCGACGCCGATGGCGGCGAAGGCCCAATCGTAGAGCGGGACGTTGCCCCAGCGCCACCACGTGTTCTCCCGGTACTCGAGCAGGCTCTGGGTGCGAATCAGCGGGAATCCGGCGAAGATCATGACGAACAGGCCGGTGAGGTGAATCCCCATGTGCTCGTGTTCGACCGGCGTCCCGAAGCCCGCGGTCCAGATGTGATAGATGGCGAAGGCGATGGCGACGTAATAAAGGATCCGCTTAAGCACCGCGCCGTTGTCGCGGGTGACGAGGGCCGAGTCGTACTGTTTCTCGAGCTCTTCGGCGGCTTCGATATCGAGTGTGCCGGTTGGGTGCTCGATCATTCAATCTCCTCCTTTGGCCCCCGCCCGGGACGGCGCGATGGCCGCCCTATGGCGCCGCAGGTGACGGATTTGCACGTCCGCCACACGAAAACGAAAGGGTCCCGAGCCCGGAGGCCCCCGGCCGGCGAGGTTCGACGGAACGCGCCCCTGCCCGCCGGCCGGAAGGCTTCACTCGGGGAGCCCCCTACTTGAGCACGCCCACTTCCTTGTAGAACTTCTCGGCGCCCGGGTGCAGCGGCACGTCCAGGCCCTCGATGCCCTTCAAGGCCGTTTCCAGGCGGATGACCTTGCCCTTGGCGTGGCCGGTGTCGAGCAGCTTGCGCGTGGTCTTGTTCCACAGCGCCTTGGTGACCTGGTAGATCAGCTCTTCCGGCTGGTCGATGCTGGTCACCAGGGTGCCGTTCACGGCCAGCGTGTTGACGTCGTACTTGACGCCCTGATAGGTGCCCATCTTGATGGTCGAGGGCACGTAGTAGGGGACCGCCTTGTTCGACGCCTTCACCTCGGCATCCGAGAACGAGTAGAGATCCATGCCCTTGGTATTGTCGAGCTGGATCATCGCCGCGACCGGCGTGCCGGCGGCGTAGAAATAGGCGTCCAGCTGACCGTCGGCGATGCGCTCGGCGCTCTGCGAATTGTTGAGCTCCGCCTCGTCGATGTTGTCGCGGGTGATGCCTTGCGCGGCGAGCATCAGCTCGACGGCGATCTGGGTGCCGGAGCCGGCCTGGGCGATGCCGACCCGCTTGCCTTTCAGGTCCTTGAGCGAGCCCAGCTTCTTGCCCTTCGGCAGCACCAGGTGCAGGTCCTCCGGGAACAGGTTGGCGATGACCCGGAGCTTCGGCTTTTGCTTGCCCTCGAACTTGGCCGTGCCGTGATAGGCGAAGTAGAGCGTCGCCGCGCCGGTCAGGCCGGCCTCCATCTGGCCGGCGTTGATGGCCGTGACGTTGTGCGCGGAGGCGTTGGTCGATTGCGCGATGGCGACCAGGCCCGGCACGCCGCAGTTTCCGCCCTTGTCGCAAGGACGCGAGCCGGGCGGGTTGGAGATCGCGTTGGCGATCAGGCCGCCGATCGGGAAGTAGGTGCCGCCGGCGCTGCCCGTGCCGATGCGGAAGAATATCATCTCTTGGGCCTGCGCGGCGGCGCCCATCACCGTCAGACCGGCAACCGCGGCGGCCAGGAGCTTGAGATTGAGCTTCATCGTAACCCTCCTTCTTGGTGGTAGATGTTCCAAAAATCCCCGATCGCCGCGGCAGCCTTCGCGGCGCGGGCCCGTCTCTCGACGCTTCGAGAGCGGCTTTCCGAATTTCGTAGAGGCACCCCCCGGCGACGGGCGTTTCGTCGCGGACCCGGGCTCCTGCCGATCGGGGGCCGCCTGCAGGCTGGTGGTCGCATCAAACCCGCCTCCCCAAGACCGCCAGGCTTATGGTCTTGTTTTCTATGGACCCGGCGGTTTCACCAATCCCTGGGACAGGATTGTAGGGGCCGCGCGTGGATAATCGCAAATCTTAAATGGCCATTCCAAGAAGATTGCGCCGGACCGGCCGGGCCGACCGGGTATCCTCGCAGACCCGGTAAACCAATCATTAGGAGAGCTTCATCAGAATATTACGTCATACTGATTGTGATCTTTTCAGCAATGGTAACAAGCGGCGATGAGCGTCTGGCCCCTCGATCTGAAGAAAGGGGACAGGAAAAAAGGGGACAGTAGAGCTGCTTGCAAAATTGCAGAAGCGCGTTGAATTATCCGCGTTTCGCGGTTGATTTTTCGGTGAATATCGAGGCGGCCGCAGCCGCTTTCCGCTATGGTTT
>Ga0224504_10000028_pt1 | contig 50543 bp, 41 predicted proteins | sample SF_Oct11_sed_USG_3_FD_170160 | JGI IMG/M metagenome (GOLD analysis project Ga0224504, IMG submission 170160) | Sediment microbial communities from San Francisco Bay, California, United States - SF_Oct11_sed_USGS_24 | ecosystem: Environmental > Aquatic > Marine > Sediment | place: USA...
TTCAGTTGAATTTAACCCCTTTTTAATCTCAATGCAAATAGCACAAATATTTTTTTAATCCGTGTTAAAAATTGGTTAAAATACACAGCAAACAATCTTGTTTAATATGATTTTAACATCATTTGTTCACCATTATAAACAGCGTAAGTAAAATAATTAACCCAATCACCAGTGTTAATATATGTTGAGTTTTCGGAAATTGAAATTTCCAATGGTAAATGTCTATGTCCAAAAACAAAATAATCATAATGTTTTTCAGATAGTTTCTTCTTACTATATAACACCAACCATTCATTTTCTTCTCCCAAATATTTTACATCCTCTTCGCCTGATATGAGTTTATTTTTTACCGATAAGTATTGTGCCAAACTAATACCAATATCTGGATGCAACCATCTATAAAACCATTTAGAAATTGGATTTGTAAACACTTTTTTCATGCGCTTATACCCTTTATCTCCAGGGCCTAAACCATCTCCATGACCTATTAAAAATATTTTATTGTTGAAGCTAAATTCTTTTGGGTTATGATATACTGGAATATTTAATTCTTTTTCAAAGTAATCGACCATCCAAAGATCGTGGTTCCCAACAAAGAAATGAATTTGAACACCTTTATCTTTTAATTCCGCCAACTTTCCTAAAACACGTATAAATCCCTTAGGAACTGCTTTTTTATATTCAAACCAAAAATCGAATAAATCACCTAATAAAAACAATACTTCCGCATCGTTCTTTATGGCGTCTAACCAACTCACAAATTTCTGTTCTCTAACTTTACTTTTTTCAGCATTTGGAGCACCAAAATGTTGATCGGAAGCAAAATATATGTTCTTTGTTATTGTCAAATTTTGACTATTAATTGTTTATTTCTGGTTGTTGAGCATTGTTTTCCAGCTCTATCACCTTTAAAATCATATTATCTTTATGTTGTGTCACCATAAAATAGCCTTGATCATCAAATAAAGTACGTGCCATAAGCGCTTTAAAATAGTGTTTTAAATTTATCTTCGATTTCAAAGAAATTGGACCATTTAAATCAAGCTTATCTATATATCTATTAAAAATTTTATCATCTGTATCAAAATTATCAATAAAGCTACTTAAATCCCAAACATCCATTTCATCCCTATGGTTATCTACATATTCAAAAATAAACTCATTTAACCTTCCATAGAGTCTAGCACTATATGTGTTTAATGTGTCAATAGGAATAAAAACATCTGGAATAATTCCACCGCCCCCATATACTACCTTACCTTTAAGGGTGGTATATTTCAATTCGTCATCAACTTTAATACTGTCTTTTGAAATGAGTTCACCATTATGAATTCGTTCAAGATAATCATTTTCATAACTATTAGAACTAGACCGGCTATATGGTTTTTGTATTGATCTGCCGGTTGGCGTATAATAACGAGAGGTTGTTAAACGAACTGCCGATCCATCACCCAAATCCATTTCCTGCTGAACCAACCCTTTTCCAAAAGAGCGACGACCAACAATGGTTCCTTTATCGTTATCTTGAAGTGCTCCCGCAACAATTTCACTTGCAGAGGCAGAGTTTTGATCAATCAAAACATATACTTTTCCATTTTCAAAATCACCTCTTTTTGTAGCAAAAGATTTATCAACTTCTCCGTTTTTATTTTTAGTAAAAACTATTAATTTTCCATCTTCTAAAAATTCATCAATAATACTGTTGGCAATATCCATAAAACCGCCAGGATTACCTCTTAAGTCCAGAACCAGTGAAGTCATTCCTTCGGCAATTAAGTTATCCAATCCATCCTTAAATTCATTGTAGGTTGTGCGAGCAAACCTATCTATCTTTATATAGCCCAAGGTTGGAGATATCATATTATAGGCCGAAACACTTTTAATAGCAACTTCACCTCTTGTTATTGGAAAGTCCAAAATTTCATTAGATGATCTTCTATAAACAGTAACATTTACATTGGTCTCAGGCTCTCCCTTAAGTGATTTTAAAATTGCATCACTAATTTTTCTATCAGCAATTAATGTCCCTTCTTCCTCTTTTAAAACACCGGCTTTATTTAACATACTCAAACCTACTAAACTATCGCTGTCGGCTAAAATAATTCGATCACCTGCTTTGATACCCACTTTTTCACTTGGGCCACCTTTAATAACATTTGTTACTGTAATAGAATCATTATGTCTTAAAAAAGCCACTCCAATTCCTACAAAAGAGCCTTGCATATTCTCGGTAACACGCTGTAGCTCTTCTTTAGGTATATAAACAGAGTGAGGGTCTAGTTTCTCCAACATATCTGTAATAACATTGTCTAATAAACTATCAGTATCTACATCGTCTACATAATCGTATTGAATGTAATTTATAAGTCTTTTAATTTTAGCTTCATTGGTATTTGAACTAAACAATACCGATGTATTTTTGAAATTCAAATTACTTCCAATAAATATGCCTATTCCAATTGCTAAACCAATAAATAAGGGGAAATATACTTTTATTTTCGTCATTTTATATCTTTCAAATAGGTTAACTCTACACCTGCTTTCTCTAAAAAATTTAACCCAGTTGTATCTTTATATTTATTTAAATATACAACTCTTTTAATTCCAGATTGATGAATTAATTTACAGCATTCTTTACACGGTGATAAGGTAATATATAATGTGGCATTTTTACAGGATTGTGTAGAGGCTGCCACTTTTAATATGGCATTTGCTTCTGCGTGTAACACATACCACTTGGTAACACCTTCATCCTCACAACAATTCTCGAAATTTGTAGGTGTCCCGTTGAAACCATCAGAGATAATCATTCGATCTTTTACAATTAAAGCCCCTACCTTTTTTCGGTCACAATACGATAATTTTGCCCATTCTAACGCCATGCGCATATAAGCCTTATCGTATTTAGATTGTTTTTTTTCTTTCATTTTTTAGTCTGATTACGAAAGTAATAAGAATCAAATAAATTGAGCGTTAAAATTTTACCAAAAATAAGCGCTTATAATCATTGGTATTACCATACCAATAACTATTGACGAAATTATTAGTACCCAATCTCTTTTTGAAAACCGAAAAATCTTTTGAAAAATAAACCCAATAAATAATATTATAATAACAATTACAATTTGAGCCAATTCTATTCCTAGCGCAAATTCTAATAAGGATAAAAATTTATTGCTTTTTGTACCAACAATAACATTAAACCCATTGGCAAAACCTAGCCCATGAATTAATCCAAAAAACAAAGCAAAAATTAAATTTGTGTTTGTTTTGGCATGTTTGGCCGTATTACCAGCGTAAAAAACATTAACTAAGGCTGTAATTAGTATAGTTACAGGAATTAAAAACTCAATCCAGCTTGAGCTCACCAATACCACTTTGTAAGTTGCTAAAATAAGCGATAAAGTGTGTCCAACAGTAAATAATGAAATTAACCATAACACACTTTTCCAGTTTCTAAAATCGTAAACAACAGCTAATACTATTAAAAATAGTATGTGATCATAAGCATTCCAATCTAATACATGAAAAAAGCCTTCTTTCAAAAAAAACATAAAATTATCCATGGGGTTCAATTTATTGATTCCCCAAATATAAAAAAAATGTTTACTTCTAAATTAATCCTTAAACCAATTATTAACAATTTGAATTTCTACTGGCTTAACCGTTTTATGAATAAATTCATTTTTAGATGCATCATATTGGTAATCCTTACTCCATTCTTCCACATTTTCGGCTACTTGTTTTATACTTTCACACACATACAATACTTCTTCATTAGTAATGGTTGGGTGAATAGACATACGAATCCATCCCGGGCGCTCAATTAAACAACCATCTTCTTTAATCTTTTGCGAAATTGCATTTGAAGTTGTTTGGTCTACATGTAATAAAAAATGTCCGTACGTACCTGCGCAAGAGCAACCTCCACGTGCCTGAACACCAAAACGATCGTTTAATAATTTTACAATTAAATTAAAATGAACATCTGTTATAAAAAATGAAAAGATACCCAATCTTTCTGTTTGTTCTGAAGCTAATATATTTAGATTAGAAATTTTTGAAAGCTTGTCAAAAACAATTTCATTTATCTCATGTTCTCTTTTAAGGATATTTTCAATCCCCATTTTTTCTTTTAATTGAATTGACAAGGCAATTTTAATGGTTTGTAAAAAACCTGGGGTTCCCCCATCCTCACGCGTTTCAATATCATCAATATAATCGTGATCACCCCAAGGGTTGGTATAACTTACCGTTCCCCCTCCAGGGTTATCTGGCACCATATTTTTGTATAATTTCTTATTAAAAATAAGTACACCTGAAGTTCCTGGACCTCCTAAGAATTTATGCGGTGAAAAGAAAATAGCATCTAAATAAGACTCTTGATCTTCAGGATGCATGTTTATTTCAACATACGGTGCTGAACAAGCAAAATCAACAAAACACAATCCACCATATTGATGAATTATCTTTGCAATTTTATGATAATCGGTTCTAATTCCGGTAACATTTGAACAAGCCGTAACTGAAGCAATTTTTATTGGTCGATCTTTGTATTGAACTAATAATTTTTCAAAACTATCAAAACAAATTAACCCGGAATCCTGACAAGGAATTATTTCAACATCTGCAATGGTTTCTAACCAAGATGTTTGATTAGAATGATGTTCCATATGAGTTATAAAAACAATTGGCTTTAAAGCCTCAGGAACCGTTGTATAAGCCTTTAAATTCTCACTTACTTTTAATCCTAAAATACGTTGTAACTTATTTACAACACCTGTCATACCTGTTCCGTCCGTAATTAAAACATCATCTTCACTTGCATTCACATGTGTTTTAATAATATTTCTGGATTTGTGATATGCCATGGTCATAGCTGATCCTGTAATAGAAGTTTCAGTATGCGTGTTCGCAACAAAAGGTCCAAACTCATTCATCATCTTTTCCTCTATCGGTCTATACAACCTTCCACTTGCTGTCCAGTCAGTATATACAATTTCCTTTTCTCCGTAAGGTGATTGAAACGATTGATGGACACCTATAATATGTTTTCTAAATTGTTGAAAATAAATTTCTAATTCAGTTGCAGTATTTTGATTACCTTTCTTCTTTATTTGCGATTTCTCCTTAGAGAATATGTTTGATAAAAAACTCATTTTTACGATGTTATTTTTAGGTTCTATAATAAGACACTCTCCAGTTCAGAAAACCAGTGTGTATCTAGAACAATTAAAATCAATATTTATTTAAAGTTTGAAATCCCTTCTTTTAACCAATTGTAATATTCATCTACATCAGGTGTGTAAGCGGCTGGTTCGTTTAAATTTTCTTCATTTAAATCCATTAAGACGTAAAATGGCTGAGCATTTGCTCCAAATTTTATAGTTTGAAATTCACTCCATTTCTGACCAATGTATTTTAGCTTTTTTCCAGGGCGTAATTTTGATTCCATTTCTTCACCTCCTGAAAGTTTTCTTTTGTCATCTACATATAATGATATTAATACAACATCATTTTTAAGAATTGGTAAAATATTATCTTTTGCCCATACATTTTGCTCCATTTTTCTACAATTTACACAAGCGTGTCCAGTAAAATCAAGCATTATTGGCTTGTTAACTTTTTTTGCATAAGCAACACCTTTATCATAATCGTTAAAAGCTAAAATATTATGAGGAGCCATTAAATGCGCACCTTCTGGAATTTCAGAATGAGAAGCGCCACTCTCCATACCGTCACTTACTTTTGTATAACCAACACCATACGGAGATTCACTGTAATGTTGTGCCGGTGGAAACGCGCTAATTAAATTTAAAGGCGCCCCCCAAAGTCCTGGTATCATATAAATGGTAAACATTAAAGAAACCAAACCTAAGCTTAATCTTCCTACAGAAATATTTGTTATTGGTGAATCATGTGGTAGTTGTATTTTACCAAATAAATAAAATGCAAGTGTTCCAAAAATAGCGATCCAAATAGCTAAAAATACTTCACGCTCTAACCAGTGTAATTGTAATACTAAATCGGCATTTGATAAAAATTTAAACGCCAAAGCCAATTCTAAAAATCCTAAAACAACTTTTACTGTATTTAACCAACCACCTGATTTTGGCAATGAATTTAACCAACCTGGGAATGCTGCAAACAATGCAAATGGAATAGCTAAAGCTAATGAAAATCCTAACATACCAACTATTGGGCCTATTTGATTCCCTCCTGCTGCTGCTTCAACCAATAAGGTTCCAACAATAGGACCTGTACATGAAAAAGAAACTATTGCTAAAGCAAGCGCCATAAAAAAGATACCTATAATACCTCCTCTGTCAGCCTGAGCATCAACTTTGGTTCCCCAAGAACTTGGTAAAACAATTTCAAAAGCACCTAAGAATGAAACTGCAAAAACAATTAATAATACAAAGAAAATAATATTAAACCACACATTGGTTGATAATGCATTTAAAGCATCCGCTCCAAAAACAGCACTAACCAACGAACCTAATAGCACATATATAATAACTATTGATAAACCATAAATTACGGCATTTTTAATCCCTGCGGCTTTATTTTTGCTTTGTTTAGTAAAAAAACTAACTGTCATAGGGATCATTGGAAACACGCAAGGTGTTAGCAATGCTGCAAAACCAGATAAGAAAGCGATGAAGAAAATCCCAATTAATCCTTTATTTGAGGATTTGGATTTCCTTTGTTTTTCTACAGAAGCATTAACCTGACTACTTTCGGTTTTTGTAGCAGGTACTAAAGCTGCGTTATTTCCCGGTATAGAAAATTCTAAATCTACAAAAGTTGGTGGCAAACAATTAGTGTCGTCACAAACCATAAACTCCACTTCTCCTATAACATTTAATGCATTATTATGAAGCACTTTAATTCGTTGCTTAAACGTTGCTTTGTTTTCAAAAAATTTAATTTTCATATTGAAAACTGGGTCATCAATTATATGGCCTTCTTCTTCCGAAACAGTCTCAATCAATTCAAAATCATCTGAAGATTCGAAAGTAAAACTCGTAGGTATTGGACCATCTTCTGGTACATTTTGAGAATATAAATGCCATTTCGTGTCAATATTGGCTTTTATAACTAAATCAAACTCTGTGTCAGATATTTTCTCAACTGAAGTAGACCATTTAACAGGGTCATGTATTTGGGAAAAAGAAACAATACTAGACGTTATAAATAAAAGAAATAATAATAATTTTTTCATGTTAAAAATATGTTTTTAAAAAGTTGTCAAAAGTAAGCAATCTTAGTTAATTAAGACGCATAATAGGTCAATTACTCTCACCTAACCAGTGTTAAAATTTTCACAATTTAATTTAAACCTCAAAAATAAAATGCAAAAAGTATAAGGTAGTATGTGATTTCTCACCAATACAACCATATTTACCTGACTTACAAATGGATAAAAACTCAACCAACCTTATGTAGACACTTTAAATTACAGCATTCCTTTAATTTTCAATCACTATCTACCTCTAAAGCCAAAAGTGTACGCTCTATTTTAAAGCCTATTATTAGAGTTGAACACCATTTTCAAATAAAGGATCCCTATCATTATAAAACATTTCTGCAACTTCTATTAATTTTTTTATCATATCATTCGCAATTGCATAATCATTAAATAACGAAGTCGCCATTTCAGTGGTAATTAACTCTTTTCTAATTAATCTATCTATAGACTTATTTCCTTTATTCGTATTTTCTTTCGCCTCCTTTTTTAAGTATGCTAATTTTTCAACATATTTTTTGTCCTCTTGGGTTCTAAACAAGTAAATTATTCGAATAACTTCTATCACTTTTTTTCTAAACTCGTCATATTCCTTCATTAAAAACTCGTTATCTTGGTTAAAAGCACGGGTAACATTTTTATTTAGTTCTTTCAGGTCTTTAATAATTTCAACCATTTTTCGGTTTGCAATTTTTATATCGGTGATTTTACTATTAAGGCTTTCTGATAAATCTAATTCCTTTTGGGCGGTTGAAGCATACTTTAATATCTGACCGTAAATTGACTTCACTTTAGTATAATACAATTCATTTACATCAACCTGCATAGCCTCCTTTGAATTTTCTACGATTGTTTTTATTTTTTTTTTTGACTTTATATCATCTCTATGAATATGCAACCCATGAGCTACAATTTCAAAAACAGCATTTTTATAAAGGTATTTCGATTCATTATTCAACGCATGAATAATCGTGGCAGGAAACTCCAATACTGCCTTATTCAAAAATTTTGGTTCATCAATATCTTTTATTCCATTTTCCTTCATGTATTTCACTAAAATATTTTCCAGCATTTTCACAAATGGCATCATTAACAACACACCCAAAACATTAAATACCGTATGAAACAACGCTAACTTCAGGGTGTAATCTGTTTTTGAAATCCCAGTACCACTGGCTAATACATCAACAAAATTAGCCAGTGGTGTTATAAGTAAAATAGCGATTACTCCAGTTGTTACATTAAATATCACATGAGCAGCAGCTAACCTTTTCCCCGCAACATTAGATGTAAACGCCCCTAAAACAGCAGTAATAGTTGTTCCAATGTTTGCCCCAATAGCTAAAGCCAATGCATTTTCATATTCAATTTGCCCAGCCGATAAAGCTGTTAATATTAAAGCCATTGTAGCCGCACTAGATTGCAGTATAATTGTTAAAATAACACCCAATCCTGTATATATAATTACCCCCTGAAACCCATGCACAGCATATTGGGTTAAATTTATGCTTTCACTAAAAACATCAAAACCTTCTTTCATAAAGTGTATTCCAAGAAAGAAAAACCCCAGTCCAGCTAAAACACTCCCAACCCCTTTGGAAGCCTCCTTTTTTTGAAATGAAAATAGGAGACCAAAAACCAACATTGGCATTGCCAAATTAGCTATGTTAATTCTTAAACCAAAAACAGCTATCAACCACGCGGTTGCAGTTGATCCAATATTCGCTCCAAAAACCAACCCAATTCCACCATATAAACTAATTAAACCCGCACTTACAAATGAAATGGTAATAACAGAAACCAATGAGCTCGAATTTAAAACAGCAGTAAAAACCGCCCCAACAGCAATACTTTTGTATAATTTATCAGTTACTTTTTTTAAAATATTTTTTAAGAAGCCTTTTGTAAAAACTTTGAAACCATTCTCTAACATAATCATACCAAAGAGCAAAATAGCAACTCCAGCGGCAATAGTTTTAAAATTTGGATTAAAAAACAATAACACCCCAAGAATAACTAAAAGAATTAAAAAAGATACTTTTTTAAACATAGCTTAGAATTATATACCCTTAGATTATATTGAAAACTACCTATTAGTTTACTTGTTTAAATTTAAAAATAGTTTCAACACTTAATTAACAACACTGCCTTTACTAATGGTTAAAACCACCTTAAACGTTAACATTAACTTAACATTAGACTCGCTTTTCTTTTAGTTCTTTGCCACAGTAAAATGAAACTATTTTTGACACATTATTAAAAAGCTGTATTAATTAATTTTCCTCATTTAATTTCGGAAAAATAATTAATAAAACTAATTTTATTGATGTAAAAAAATTAACTTATTAAAATTACATTTAATAAAATTTAAAACTATGGATAATATTTATTTATTAATGATTGTAGCGCTAGCCATTTTAGCTATTGCTGATTTAGTTGTTGGTGTTAGTAACGATGCTGTTAATTTTTTAAATTCTGCCATTGGCTCTAAAGCCGTTTCGTTTAAAACCATTATGATAGTTGCGAGTATTGGTATTGCTTGTGGCGCCATTTTTTCGAGCGGTATGATGGAAGTTGCACGTAAAGGAATTTTCAATCCAAGTATGTTTATGTTTAGTGATATAATGATCATTTTTATGGCCGTGATGATTACTGACATTCTGTTGCTAGATTTTTTCAATACGCTTGGAATGCCAACATCAACAACAGTTTCAATTGTATTTGAATTATTAGGTGCTGCAGTTGCAGTTGCATTAATTAAAATTGGTGCTGACGGTGGAAATTTTTCTGATGTAACAAATTATATAAATACTTCTAAGGCTACTCAAATTATTTTTGGAATTCTCCTCTCAGTTGTCGTTGCTTTTTCTGTTGGTGCTTTAGTACAATACCTCTCCCGATTGATATTATCCTTCAATTTTGAAAGAAAGGCTAAATGGGTAGGGGCTTTATTTGGTGGTATAGCATTAACCGCAATGGTTTATTTCATTTTAATGAAAGGTATTAAAGGCGCCGATATTGCTAAACAAAGTCTTGACGCTTTAAATGGTTTAACAATTAATGCCTTTTTAGAAGAATATGTTTTTGGTATAGTAGTGGTAAGCTTTTTTATATGGTCATTATTATCATATATTTTAATCAATCTTTTTAAATTTAATATTTATAAAATTATTATTGTTGTAGGTACATTTGCATTGGCATTGGCATTTGCCGGTAACGATTTGGTGAATTTTATTGGTGTACCAATTGCTGCTTGGCAATCATATGAGGCTTGGGCGGGATCTGGAATTCCTGCTACAGATTTTGCAATGGATGTTTTAGGCCAAAAAGTTCCAACGCCAACCGCGTTATTATTTGTTGCTGGAATGATTATGGTTTTAACCTTATGGTTTTCTTCAAAAGCAAAAGGAGTGGTAAAAACATCTTTGGACTTATCAAGTCAAAGTGATACAAAAGAACGTTTTCAACCTACATTTTTATCTAGAACATTGGTTAGAGGTTCAATTTTAGCTTCAAAATATTTTTCGGCGGTTATTCCAAATTCAATTGAAAATAAAATTGAAAAGCAATTTGAAAAACCGGTAATTGAATTGACTCAAGGAAAAACGCATGAATTACCTGCTTTTGATTTGGTGCGCGCTGCTGTAAATTTAATGGTTGCGGGTATTTTAATTTCTATCGCCACATCATACAAGTTGCCATTGTCAACAACATACGTAACGTTTATGGTTGCTATGGGTACTTCTTTAGCCGATAGAGCCTGGGGAAGCGAAAGTGCCGTTTATAGAGTAGCAGGTGTCTTAAACGTTATTGGAGGTTGGTTTTTTACTGCTTTTAGTGCATTTATTGCCGCTGGAATTGCAGCCTATTTAATTTCTTTAGGTGGCCCAACAATGATTGCGGTATTACTATTAATTGCTGTGTTACTATTGGTTAGAAATTCATTAAGACATATTAAAAAGTCTAAAGAAACAAAAGCTGAAGACAGCCTAAATAGATCTGAAAGTAAATCGGTCACGGGCGTAATTGAAGAAAGTGCCGATAACATCTCTAAAGTACTTAAAAGGGTTAGTAAAATTAACGAAAACACCATTAACGGTTTAATTAAACAAAATTTACCATCACTTAAAAAAGCTAAAAATACAGTTGTTAAATTAGAAGATGAAATTGAAGATTTACAAAATAATATTTTCTATTTTATTAAAAACTTGGACGAATCTTCAGTGAGTGCTAGTAAATTTTATATAGATGTTATTGGTGATTTACAAGACATTGCACAATCTGTATCGTTTATTTCTAAAGTAAGTCACAAACATATAAATAACAACCATAAAGGATTAAAAGTTAATCAAGCAAAAGAATTAAGAGAAATAAATGAAAAATTAATACATTTATTCGGGAAAATAAGAACCATTTTCGATGCTCGTTCCTTTGATCAAATTGCTTTAGTTATGGAAGAAAAGCAAGGTTTGCTGAATGATGTTTCTGCCTATGCACAAAAACAAGTAGAACGTACTAGAACTACAGAGTCTAGCCCTAAAAACACCACATTATACTTTAGTATTTTACTTGAAACTGAAGATTTAATTAAGGCTACAATGGACTTATTAGAATTATATTCTAATAAAAAATAGGTGATTATCTAATTAAAAAAATCTCCCCTTTTCAATAGTAAATTGAAAAGGGGAGATTTTTTTATTTTACGCAAAAAAAAGTCCTAATTTTATTTAAACAAAATTAGGACTTTTACAATTGGGGTGACTATTTATTCGGTTTTCATATAATTCTTTCAATAGATAAATACATTGTAAAGATCATAAAAATAATAACTCATTTTTAAATTTTAAAACCTATTTATTCACAAGATATTAACAATTAGACAATTACACGTTTTAGATTATGCCCCACACATTTCGCAGTCATCTGTATTATTTTGAGAAGCTATTAACATAGCCTTTAATTCTTCTTGAGATAAAGGCGTGTCTTCAACTTTCTTTTCTTTAGAAACTGTAAATTGAATGGCGTTTACAGCACTTTTTGTTCGTAGATAATACATTCCTGTTTTAAGACCGCTTTTCCAAGCGTAAAAATGCATAGAAGTTAATTTAGAATAGTTAGCGTCTTGCATAAACAAGTTCAACGATTGCGACTGATCTACAAAATAACCTCTTTGACGAGACATATCTATAATGTCTTTCATACTCATTTCCCACACTGTCTTGTACAAATCTTTTAATTCTTGCGGAATTATATCAATATGTTGAATAGACCCATTTGCACGCATAATATCTTCTTTCATTGCATTGCTCCATAAATCCAATTCAACCAAATCTTCTAATAAGTGTTTGTTTACAACAATAAACTCACCACTTAAAACCCTTCTTGTATAAATGTTTGAAGTATATGGTTCAAAAGCCTCATTGTTACCAAGTATTTGTGAAGTTGACGCTGTTGGCATTGGTGCTACTAACAAGGAGTTTCTAACCCCGTTAAGCATCACTTCCTTTCTCAAAGCCACCCAATCCCAACGACCACTTAAATCATCCTCAGATACACCCCACATATTAAATTGAAATTCTCCTTTAGACATTGGGGATCCTTTAAATGTTGAATATGGTTCCTTTGCTTTTGCCATTTCCATTGAGGAAGTTACAGCTGCAAAATAAATTGTTTCAAAAATTTCTTCATTCATTTTTTTTGCTTCATCACTGGTAAAAGGCATACGCAACATAATAAAAGCATCTGCCAATCCCTGAATTCCCAAACCTATTGGCCTGTGGCGAACATTTGAATTCTCAGCCTCTTTAACGGGGTAATAATTTCGATCTATTACTGTGTCTAAATTTCGTGTGATTTTTTTAGTTACAGTAAATAATTTTTTATGGTTGAAAAATTTAACACCCTCTTTATCCTCTTCAACAAACATAGGAATGGCAACAGAAGCAAGGTTGCAAACTGCAACTTCATCTTTTGCGGTGTATTCCATAATTTCAGTACATAAGTTTGAAGAACGAATAGTCCCTAAATTCTTTTGATTAGATTTTCTATTTGCAGCATCTTTATATAACATATAAGGATTTCCAGTCTCAATTTGAGCCTCTAAAATCTTTTCCCAAAGTTCACGTGCTTTGATGGTTTTTCGTCCTTTTCCTACTTGCTCGTAACCTGTATATAGTTTTTCAAATTCATCGCCGTAGGTATCAAATAAACGAGGACATTCATTTGGACACATCAGCGTCCAATCGCCATTTTCTTCAACACGTTTCATAAATAAATCTGGAATCCACATGGCGTAAAACAAATCTCTTGCACGCATTTCTTCGGCTCCCGTATTTTTACGTAAATCTAAAAAGCTAAAAACATCAGCATGCCAAGGTTCCATATAAATAGCAAATGATCCTTTACGCTTTCCTCCTCCTTGATCTACATATCGGGCAGTATCATTGTACACTTTTAACATAGGTACAATTCCGTTTGAAGTACCATTGGTTCCTCTAATATATGACCCAGTAGCACGTACATTGTGAATAGACAAGCCTATACCACCGGCAGATTGTGAAATTTTAGCAGTTTGTTTTAAGGTGTCGTAAATACCATCAATACTATCATCCTGAATTTGTAATAAAAAACAAGACGACATTTGCGGCTTTGGCGTTCCCGAATTAAATAAGGTTGGTGTAGCATGAGTAAAAATTCTTTTAGACATCAACTCGTAGGTCTCAATTGCTTCTGCAATATCATTTTGATGAATTCCTATAGCAACACGCATTAACATATGTTGCGGACGCTCTGCAATGGCGCCATTTAACTTCAATAAATACGAACGTTCTAAAGTTTTAAATCCAAAATAATCATAACCAAAATCACGGTTGTAAATAATGGTAGAATCTAATGTTGCAGCATTATCCATAATTACTTTATAGGTCTGGTTAGAGAGCAGTGGCGCTTTGTTTCCAGTGCGAGGATTTACATAATTATACAAATCGGTCATAACCTCCGAAAAAGTTTTCTTGGTATTTTTATGTAAGTTTGAAACAGCAATACGCGCAGCTAACTGCGCATAATCAGGGTGCTGAACCGTCATGGTTGCCGCAGTTTCAGCTGCTAAATTATCCAATTCAGAAGTGGTTACACCATCGTACAAACCTTCAATAACGCGCATAGCAACCTTTACAGGATCTACCAAATTATTTAAGCCGTAACACATTTTTCTAACTCTGGCTGTGATTTTGTCAAACATCACAGGCTCCTTTCTTCCATCTCTTTTTAATACAAACATAGGTTTAAATTCAAATTTTTTAGTTAGTTAATAGTGTTGAAAACAATGCACAAGGATACGCCATTGATTTTCAATGATTCAAATTCAACAGGGGTTCATTTGTATTTGAATTAAAATTTTTTATTTTTTAAAAATAAGCATCGAAGCTAATATCTCCGGTTCCTACACCGCTTTTTACACCCGCTTTTTGGTATTCAGAAACACGTTTTTCAAAGAAATTTGTTTTTCCTTCTAACGAAATCATTTCCATAAAATCGAATGGATTTGACACATTGTAAACCGAATCGCAACCAAACTCTACCAATAACCTGTCTGTTACAAATTCTAAATATTGTGTCATTAATTTGGCATTCATCCCAATTAAACTAACAGGAAGTGATTCTGTTATAAAAATCCGCTCAATATTCAAGGCGTCAACAATAATTTCTTTAATTCTTTCTTTTGGTACTTTTTTCACAATGTGGTTGTTGTGCAAGTGCACAGCAAAATCACAATGCAATCCTTCGTCACGTGAAATTAATTCGTTTGAGAATGTTAATCCCGGCAATAAACCTCTTTTTTTCAACCAAAAAATTGAACAAAAACTACCCGAAAAGAAAATACCTTCAACAGCCGCAAACGCAATTAAACGTTCAGCAAAACTCGGACTCTCGATCCATTTTAAAGCCCAGTCTGCTTTTAATTTAATGGCCGGAAAAACATCAATAGCTTGAAACAGTTCGCTTTTCTCTTCTTCATTTTTCACATAAGTATCAATTAATAATGAATATACTTCAGAATGTATATTTTCCATCATTATCTGAAACCCATAAAAAAACTTTGCCTCTGAATATTGTACTTCACTCACAAAATTCTCCGCCAAATTTTCGTTTACAATACCGTCTGAAGCTGCAAAAAAAGCAAGAATATGCTTTATAAAATATCGTTCATCATCATTTAATTTTGTTTCCCAATCAATTACATCCTGATGCAAATCAATTTCTTCAGCAGTCCATATACTAGCTTCCTGTTTTTTGTACCACTCCCAAATATCTTGGTGCTGGATTGGAAAAATTACAAATCGATCTTTATTTTTTTGTAAAATAGGTTCAATAAAAGGCATTAATAGCTGTTTTTTTAGTTAGTTATTAGTAAAATGTAGTTGAAACGATGAAAACAAAGATTGAAAAAAAACAAACATAAAAAAAGGTTACTTATTCACATTTACACGCAAGTTCTTAACATTTTACCCTATTTTTAATAAACGACTAAAAACTCTTAAAAACTGATTATAAACCACTTACAACTATCAAAAAGTAACAAAGTATTGGTAACACTACCTTTTACTAAAAAAATCAAATCAAAAAAAAGAGTGCAAAAAAATGCACTCAATTCTACGTATTTTGTCAATATTTTAAAATTGCTTTATCTCACATGGTTTTCGGCCACTTTTTCAAGTTCGGCATACCAATCTTCTCCAAATTTTCGAATCAAAGCCTCTTTAACAAATTTATAAACCGGCACTTGTAATTCTTTACCTAATATACAGGCATCATCACAAATTGGCCAACTGTGATAATTTACAGCTGAAAATTCACTGTATTCCATAATACGAACTGGGTATAGATGACAAGAAATTGGTTTTTTCCAATCTATAACACCCTGATTGTAGGCCTCCTCAATACCACATTTTGTAATATTCTTTTCGTCAAAAATTACGTATACACACTCTTTTTCATTCACCAAAGGCGTTTCAAATTCGCCTTCTGTTGTTATATAAAGTCCTTGATCTTCAATAGCTTTTACACCTTCTTCCCTTAAAAAAGGTTTTACCAATGGATAAACATCCATTAATTTTTGAAGTTCATTTTCTTCTAATGGAGCACCTGCCTCTCCATCAATACAACATGTACCCATGCAAGCGTTTAAATTACAGACAAATTCTTTTTCTATAATATCCTCTGAAACTATGGTTTTTCCTAATTGAAACATGTTGCAAAAATAAACTAATTTTTTATATACTTTTGTGTTACCAAATAAATGATTTACTACTTTAACCAATTAAATTATAAATACTATGGGTTTTAATATAAAAGAAATATTTACCGCCACAATGGTTTTATTTGCTGTAATTGATATTATTGGAAATGTCCCCATAATTATTGATCTAAGAAAAAAAGCCGGTCATATACAGTCTGAAAAAGCATCTATAGTTGCTGGTATTATTATGATTGCCTTTTTGTTTTTAGGAAAAAGCATTTTAAATGTAATCGGTATTGATGTAAATTCCTTTGCAGTTGCTGGGGCGTTAATCTTATTTTTTTTAGCCTTGGAAATGATTTTAGGAATATCATTATATAAAGAAGAAGCAACTAACTCTGTAACAGTTTCTGTATTTCCATTAGCCTTTCCATTAATTGCTGGTCCAGGAAGTTTAACAACCATTTTATCGCTTAGAGCAGAATATAACACGCTAAACATCGCAATTGCAATTCTTGTAAACATGATTTTTATGTACATTGTTTTAAAAACATCATCAAAAATTGAAAAACTAATTGGGGAAAACGGTATTAGTATTGTTCGAAAAATATTTGGTGTAATTTTATTAGCTATTTCAGTTAAGTTATTTGCATCAAACGTTCAGGGATTATTTTCACAAACATAACTTATAAAAATGAAACATTTTGACATTTTAATTATTGGAGGTAGTGCTGCAGGTTTATCATGCGCACTAATTTTAGGTTCAGCAAAAGACAAGCCTTTTGCAAAAAACAAAACCATTGGAATAATTGTTCACCAAAAAACTTCAGCCTTACAAAACGCCATGTTAAACAACGTTTTAGGATTTGACAATGGCACTAAAGGCAGCGAAATTTTAACAAAAGGATTAAATCAATTATCTGAATTATACCCTCATGTTACTCAAATTTCCAAAGAAAAGGTTGTTGAAGTTCAACAAAATGAAACCAACATTACCGTTATAACAAACAAAAACAGCTACACTGCAAATACCATTGTTGTAACCGTAAGTCCTTCAAACTTATTCAACATTAAAGGCTTAACTCAATACGTACAACCGCACCCTAGCATACCTGCCTTTAAGGAAAAAATAATGTTAAAAAACGAAAATCACATAATAAGTAAAGGAATTTATGTTGCGGGCGTTATAGCAGGATGGAGAAGTCAATTTGCCATTGCTGCTGGAAGCGGTGCACTTGTAGCAACTGATATTTTAACTGAATGGAATAACGGAAATCACACTATGATTCATGATGTAGTTGAGTAAATAAACCTAAAATTTAATTATATAGTTATTAAAAAAGCAGCTGATAAATTTCGCCCAGAAGCGCTAATAGCGGATGCAAATTCTTTGTAATGCACATCAAAAATATTATCAAGATTTAGGAATAAACTAAAATTTTTATTTAGCATATAATTTGCATTTAAATTAACAATATTCCATCCTGGCATTCCCTCAAATTTATCCAAGGAAGCGTTATATGGGTTTTGTTCAACATTGTCAATACCTTCTATTAAGTTGTATTTACTAATAGGTTTTTTGCCATTAAACAGCCAAATTACGCCCGCTTGAAGCCTGCCTTTTTGATAACCACCTTCCAATGTTCCAAACACTGGAGGAATTGAAGACAATCTGTTCTTAGTATCATACGCCTCTCCTTGTGTATATGTTAAAGAACCTTTTGTATACCAGTAATGTGTAATATTACCTTTAAAACTAGCAGTTCCACCAAAAATATAAGCATTGCCTTTGTTTACATTTGCCATGGTATATGCTTCTTCTCCATCATACATTATGCTTGGCGAATTGTTTAATTCAAAATAATCTCTTGTAATATAATTGTGAAGTAATGTATAATAAACATTCAATCCTGCTTGAAATTGTTTTTTATTAAAGTTTTTTAAAATTGTGGTTTCAAAATTATAAGCATATTCAGGTTTTAGCGCTGTATTAGGAACCGTAACATCTCCGTTTTTTTCTCTTATTTTTCCAATATCATCAATATTTGGAGATCTAAAACCAGAAGATATAATACCATTTAACTGCCAATTTGTTGTTGGTTTGTATATATAACCAACCGTAGCTGTTACTGCTGAATTGTCTAAAGCAATATCCATATCTGGCAAAGTCATAAAGGTATTATCTACCCATTTTGCTGTTAAGCAAGTATTAATAAGTCGAATCCCCGTATTTAAGGTTGATTTTTCACTTATATCTTGTCGATAATTAACATAACCTGCAGCACTTGTATAGCTACTTCCACCATCTGGATAACGGGTTTGTACAGTAAACTCATTGACAACACCTACAATTGTATTGTTATAAACATCTAACGTATTTCCAATTGCATCTGAACCAACTTTATTATAAGTAAACTCCGCACCATAAGAAAAAATACGTGTTTCATCTTTTGTTAATGGCACAAAAAAATCTCCATTCAAACTAAAAACATCTACTTTTTCATTTCTTAAATACCTATCTAAACTAGAAAATTTTCGTTGAATTCTAGCCTCTTTTATGTTTTGGTACGCCAGTGTAATGGTACCACTTTCCAAAAATTTATTTTCTGGATTTATTTTTAACTGCGGAGAGATAAGCAATCTTTTTTGAGGTCCATAATACCATTCCGCAAATTTTAACTTACCATCAGAATATTCAGTTAAATTATCAAATCTTGGATTGTCAGATGACGTTGAATATTGAAAATTTAAGGAAAAATCTGTTTTATGCGAAAAAGGAATTACAAATTTCTGCAATACATCTGCTTGACTAAAATTTGTATTTTTTTGGATATTTGGATTGGTGTTTTTTACAGAATTGTTATTGTAATATGTATTTGTATTGTTAGAATATTCATAAACCTTTCCCCAACTATCATAACCGTGACGCCTGTTATCTCCCATTCTTAAATCGCCAAAATCACTATAGGAAATACTTGTAAAAGAAGCCCATTTTTTAAACCTGAGCTCCAAATTGCCTTCTCCAGTAATTTCATTATTACCCGTACTATAGCGTGAAAAAAAGGAACTATTTACCTCGGTATGATCACTAATTTTTGGGGATTTTGTGTAATAATGAATCACGCCTCCTAAAGCATCAGAACCATAAACAACCGATGAAGGTCCGAAAATAACCTCTGTTCTTTCTAAAATATTTGGCGAAACAGAAATGGCATTTTGTAGGTGACCTGTTCTATATATGGCATTGTTCATTCTAACACCATCAACAACTAACAAAATTCTATTTGCTTCCATTCCCCTCAATACCGGACTCCCCCCCCCAAATTGCGTTTTTTGAACTTTAATTCCTGGTAAACTTGCTAAAAGATCACCTGTATTTTGCGGCGCCAATCTTTTAATTTCAACTTCTGAAATAATATCGACCTGTTCTGCAATTCTGCTTCTTTTTTCATTTCCTTTTGAAGCTGACAGCACAACTTCATCTAACATCTCTGCTTTTTTAACTAAATGAACAACAAACTCAATGACACCCAGTTCTCTTTTTAAAATTTCATATTCGTAATACGCTAAATGTTTGAAAGAAATAATATCCGTTTCTTTAAAATCAGATAAATCTGCTTCTCCTTCTTTATTGGTGTATACAACCTTTTCTTTTGTCTCGTTATAAATAGTTACATTTTCAATTGGAAAGCCTAAATCTAAACCCAACACTTTTACTTTTTGTGCTTTAATTGACAAGGATATTACAAAAACAAACAATACAGATAGAAACCTCATAATTAACTAAATACAGCCTTTAAAACTTTTAATGATTTTGGTTTTCTAAACCCGCTCAAATGCAATTCATAATATTGAACAAGTACAGATAAAAAAACCTGCCTATTAGCAGCGCTAAAATCAACCTGATGCAGAACATCAAAATTTATGCCTAACAGCTTCTTAAATTGATTTAAGTTCTCTCCAGAAACTGTATTTGGCCTATTATTAACCGTAAAACATCCTTCAAGCAAATCAAAATAAGAATTGTTCATTTTAGTTGTTTCAGGGTAAAACCCTAAATATTTAGTTAAATTTAATAAAAACAATAGGTGAAAATTGGCAATATTATGATGTGTGTCTAGCCATAAAAAAGACGCCTCTAAATAAGCGTATAAAGCACTATTTTGTTCTTCTTCTTTAATTGAATGGTATATAATTTCTGCTAAAAATAATGCTATGGTTTGTTTTTTTATATCTGTATAAATTGAGCTGTAAAAATGCCGTACTTCAACATCTCTTATGGTATTTAGTGCTCCTTTATTATTATGATTTGCTGTTAACCCAAGCTGCATTAACGGTTGAAAATAAGCCGATTTTAACTTTCCTTTTTTTGCCTTTAACACCCCTCGTAACAAGTATGATTTAACACCGTATTTTTCCGTATAGCAAGTTGTTATTAAACTGGTATCACCATATTTTATGGTATTGATTACAATTGCCTTTGAACTTTCAATCATTCCTAGTTTATTACGGCAATTTTAGCCACCTGAGATTCGGTATTTTCGTTCGCTGTAAGTAGCACAATATATACTCCAGAAGCGACCTTTTTACCTGCTAAGTTTGTTTTATTCCAAACAACTTTACCTCCATAAAGTTCCTGCCCTTCTTTAATATTTGTTTCATATACTAAATGTCCGGCAGCATCCAAAATTTTCACATTGGTTCCTTTTGGTAAATGCGATCCATTTCTGCCATCAATAGTAATAAATTCATTTGTTTTGGTAGAAGGATTTGGGTATGCGTAAACTTCTGGTAAACTATCACCATAAAAAGAAACGTTGCTATTAAACCCAACAATACCTTTATCTGTTGCAATATAAACCATGCCTGAATTATCGTCAATGGCTATTTTCAAAATATTGTTTGATGGTAAAGGTGAATTATTTGTATTGAAATTTTGAAGCGTTTCTGTTCCTGTTGGATTTGTTTGAAGTACACCGCCTGTTTCTGTTCCAAACCACTTATTATCAGCCCCATCAATTGCTATTGTATTTACAGACTGATTACCTAATAATTTTTTTGGAATTCCATCATCTAAAATAATAATGGGTTCGGCATTCACAACATTTCGATCAAAAATATTTGATGTATTGTAAAGAACAACCAAGCCTTTTTTAGTTCCAATCCACAATCTATTTCTGCTATCAACTTTTAGCGTTCTTACATTTAAATCGGGTAATGACCCATTGTTTTTTTCAGAGGTGAGTGATCTTTTAGTATTTCCATTTTCATTATATGCCAATACGCCATTGCGCCTTGAACCAATTAATACGGTACCTGTTCTATCTATCACCAATTCATTCAATCCAAGCGCTGGGTTTGTCATTACCGAACTCATATCTGTACTTGACCAATTTCCACTCTCACTGTATTTTTTTATTCTATTATCAACCCAGGCATTAGCAATCCATAAGTTTCCGTTTTTATCAAATGCTGAACCGTTAATTCTAGTTGACAAATAATTGGGTGATTGTGGTAAAAAAACTTTTTCTAACGCGCTATTGGTAAAATTCCAAAAATCTACAACTTCATCATCTTCAACAATTAACATGCCTCCCGTATTTGAAATATCATTTGGACCGCTTGCTCCCCACGAACTTAAATACACTTTATTTATATTGAAAAAATCAAACGTTACATTCACTAAGTTTTTCACATTAAAACCATTATACGGCTTGTTTACCCATGTTGATCCGTTAAAATGACTGTAAGGATGTTTTCCATTTAACGGTGTATAAGGGCCATCGTACCCTCCGTAAACCACCCACAAATGGCTCTCCTTTGCTGCAATAGAAAAAGGCGCGTTTGAAACAGGCCCCTCAGGATGAATTTCTTCAAATAATGAAATGTTTTGCAAATTACTTTTTAAAATCCCAAATTCTTGAGTTCCCAAAAACAACCTATTTTCTTCAAAATAAGCCGTATTTAAACTGAAGTAATATTGATCTGAAGAAGAACTTGTGTAGTAAACAATATCGTTATAATTCTTATCCAATACATTTACAATTCTTTCGGTTGAAACAGCTAAATAATTAGGGTTTGATTTTAAATTTCGGATGCTTTGCGGATATGATTTAATAGGGGTCAATACATTTGAGTTAATGGAATACAAATCACGACCTCTTGAAGTAACCACCTGGCTATTAAATACTTCAATAGCAACAAAATCTCCCATAAAATTTCGAGTCCACCTTTGGTAATCAATTAAATTCGGATCAAAAATATTCGCTGTAAAAATGCCATTTTCTGTAGCTGCATAAATATTTTCGTCAACTATTTGTATTTCATTTACTTTTATCTCGGTAGATTGATCTCCAATAAAATAAGTGTCTCCAAAGTGTAATTTGTCAATGTTATAAATTACTATTGCAAATGAGGTAGAGATATACAACTTATTTTCAAATTCGGTTATATCGTTTATTTGTTTACTTCCTGAATAATTAAAATTAACAATATCTTTAACAATGGTTATATTTCCTTTTTTATCTACTATCTCCATCAATCCAGTACTATAACCAATTATCATTTTCTCAAAAGCTTCACTGTAAAATATACTGGTAGTTATTTCACCTGAAAGTCCATTAACAGATGAAATTTTACGAAGTTCTTCTGAAGTTAAATTATATTTAAATACCGCATTATCAACAATAGCATAAATATCGTCATCAACTTTAATAAAATCTTTAACGTTATTATAAGAATAAAAATCCTCCCAACTCTCTTGGTAGTCTGTTTGAGCTAAACAAATTTGAATTAACAGTAATAATATTATTTGAGTAAATTTCTTCATAAATTATTTCAAATATATCTATTAAAAATGGAAAGATTTTAGTTTCTAGAAGAATTTTTATCCAAAAAAAAACCTTGAACATTATAATCGAAATTACAACGTTCAAGGAATAAATAAATCAACCCCAAAGACTTATTTAATGTTTTAATGTATAGTGTCAAAACCCCTCTTGACAAGAATACAACACAAATATACATTGGTTATATCAATGTTTTAAATAAAATTTACAAATGTCAATAAAAAACACATAAATGGTTAATATAATTCAATAAATGGAAAATACTCCTTCTTTTTAAATTAACCTAATATAAATCAATCAATTACCCTATTTAATAAATAGATTTTTAAAAATTACTCAAGTTATTTACTAGGAAAACTTATTAAAACTTGAGTACCTGTTGAATTGCTTGAAGAAATATCTTTTGTTTCGATGTGTACGTTTTTATTTTGATGTAAAATTCGAATCCTATTCTCAGTAGCTTTTGCACCAAAAAACTTACGCTTTTGAGACATGTGATCTAATTCTTTTGCTTTATTTATGCCAATTCCATTGTCAGTAATTATACATAAAATATTATCTCCTTCTTTTTTAACTGATAGTTCTATAATTTTCTTCCCTTTCTTTTTCATTATTCCATGCCAAATAGAATTCTCTATAAAAGGTTGCAAAAATAAAGGAGGTACTTTTATAGGTTCCAAATTCAAATTTTCTTCAACATTTACCAAATAATCAAAACCACCATTCACACGCATTTGCTCTAATTTAACATACAAGGATAAAATACCCAATTCTTCGGATAGTGTAGATGTTGGACTTGATGAACTGTTTAAAATAATTCTAATTAATCTTGAGAATTTTGTGATATAATCAGAAGCTTTTTCCACTTCACTTTTTAACACAAAATTATTTATTGAATTTAATGAATTGAATAAGAAATGAGGGTTCATTTGACTTTGAAGGGCCGTCATTTTAAGTTCTTCCATTTGCTTTAATTTAACAGCTAACCTTATTTCTGCGTTTTTACTTTTTTGATCCATCTTTTTAAGTATGGAACCTATAATAACTGATAAAATAAGGCATTGTATTATGGCTCCATAATACAGGAAAAATATTGGTTGGACACCCATTTCAACAAAAAAATCATTCCCCATAATTAAGTCCAAAAAACTAATATTTGCTAAAACGACATAAAAAAGAGTACCAATTATATAGTACTTGGCCGACCTATCATTAATTCTAACATGTATTAAATACAGAGAATAAATGGTAAATATTGAAACTAATGGGGCAATAACAATAAACGCCTTATCTTGAAATTCATAGCCAAAAAGTAGTTGAATCAATATAAAAATTGGGGCTAAAATAATCAGAATTTTAATCTCCAACTCAAGGTATTTATCCCATTTTATTAGGCTTTTTCTGGTATCTAATAATTCTCTTGAAAAAGCAATGTAAGCCGCATATGCAACAAACTGTAGGGGATAATTAATATACAAGCTATATTTTGAAAATACCTTATCGGCAATTGGTTGAAATAAAAAAAGTGAAAATGCCAATAAGCATAAACTGAAATATAAATATAATTTACTTCTGTTCTGAAAATAAATTAAAAAATGATATATAAATAAAACAAAAAGACCTCCTCTAACCCATGAATATATTTCAGAATGTACATTTAATAACATTCTCTAGTCTAGATAAAGTTTCTTAAAAAGTTCTACTTTTCTGTTCCTACTAATGCTTGCAGTTAATCCATTAGTCATAATTAATTCTCCACCCAATCCTTTTAAATATTCTTTTACATGATTTAAATTAATTAAATATGAATTATGAACCCTAAAAAATTCAGAAAACATAAATTTTTTCTCAACTTCTTTTAAGGTTTTTGAAACAACAATTTGTTGTTCCGATTTTAAAAAAATTGTAGTGTAGCTTTTATCCGATTTTAACATCACAATATCATCCTTTTCTAACAAGTAAACTTTCCCGTCTGCAGAAATATTTATTTTATCATTGTTGTCATTCAAATTATTCAACAACAGTTGTAATTTATTTTCTAAAAAATCTCCTTTTTCAGGTTTTTTAATTTTCTCTATTGCTGTTAATAATTCATCTCTGTCAACTGGTTTTAATAAATAATCAATAGCCGATACTTTGATTGCTTTTAAAGCAAATTCGTCGTGTGCTGTTGTAAAAATCAAATTAAAATCTCTGTTTTTTAATCTTTCGATCATTGTAAAACCATCCATTTCTGGCATTTGGATATCTAAAAACACCACATCTGGTTTTCCTTTATCAATAATATCAATTGCTTTAATTGGAGAATTACAGGTTGTAACCTCCACATTATCAACATAGTTATTCAATTTCCATTCCAACGCTTCTAAAGCATCGTTTTCGTCATCAACTAATAAAATTTGTAGCATAGCAGTTAGGGTCGATGTTTAACATTTTATTGCAATATACAACATTTGACTTTATTTAAAAAAAGTTAATTTTCTATTTTTATTTCTCTAGAAATTTCATTTCCCAATTCATCTATTACTGTTAATTTATAAGTTCCTTTTTTAGGCTTAATTTCAAGCTCATGAATGTTTTGCGTTAATCCAATATAATTTTCGTTTAAATACCAAAAAACAGTTGCTGTGGGGTTTGAATGTATCATCTTTAAAACAACTCCTTGTTGTTCTTCATTAAAATCTTTTGTTAAATATAACGTAGTATTGGTCTTAGGAACAATAAAATCCATCGTTGAAGTATTTTCACCTAAACAATCACCTCTCAAATTGAATAGCTTTTTATAAAGCGGATTTTTTTTTGATAATAAAACTCCATTAACCACAGTAATATTAAAAAATACCTTACCGAAACTAAAAAAATAAGGCCTAATTTTTTTCTATTGGTAACACATAAAAAAAGACAGCTATAAAATGTGAAAAACTACCTAACAATACAAAAATATGGAATATTGCATGGTTGTATTTTACCGTTTTAATACTATATAAAATGGCTCCAATAGTGTATAAAATACCTCCTGCTAACAACCATAATAAACCTTCAATTGGGAAATTATTTATCAATGGTTTTATAGCAAAAATAATTACCCACCCCATTAACACATATGTAATTGTTGAAATTTTATCATATTTCCCAGTATAAAAAAATTTGAAAACAACACCAAAAATGGCCAAACCCCATGATACTCCAAAAATGGTCCAACCAACCCAACCCTTTAGAACAACCAAAGTAAAAGGTGTATAGGTACCTGCAATTAAAATATAAATAGCAGCGTGGTCAAAAATATTTAAACGTTGTCTTAATTTAGGTCGCTGTGTATAATGATACAATGTTGAAGCCGAATACAACAAAATTAAACTCGCTCCATAAATACTAAAACTTACAACATGCCAATTACCGCCATGAGCACTTGCATTAATCACTAATAAAAAAAAAGCAATAACACTTAATATAAGGCCTATAAGGTGTGAAATCACATTCAATTTTTCTTCTTTTGGATCATAAAAAGTGGTGTTTTCTTCTTTTTTCATTATGAAATAAACTGGTTTTTTTTCAATACTTTATCTTCTTGCATTATCAAAAATGGCAGTTTTACTTTTTACAGCGTTTATATTAACCATAATTTATAACCGTTTTAAAAACATATAAAATAACAATATAGAACCAACTCAAACAATGTAAAATGTGCGTTTAAAAATTTTCAGAAAATTGACATTTTACATTTTTAATTACACATAAATGGTTAAATATTAAGCTCTTTTATATTAAAAAACTTAGAAGCACATTTCAAATTTAGAAATTTAGAAGCATATTTTGCTTTTATTTTATTAATTTCATCACTTATTAACTTTTTATATTTAAAATTATGATTTACTCGCTTATTATTGGAGGATTCGCAGGCTGGCTTGCAGGTAATATTATGAAAGGTGGAGGTTATGGAATAATCAAAAATATTTTGCTAGGAATTATTGGTGGCTTGGTAGGTAGTTGGATTTTTGGTTTTTTAGGAATTATTATTCTAAATGGTACTTTTGGCGATTTATTAGAAGGTATTATTGGTGCAGTTGTTATTTTGGCTTTAGCTGGAGCTGTTAAGAAAAAATAGATATTTTAAAAATCTGTTTAAAGCGGCTATTGCCGCTTTTTTTATGCCATTGAAATATGTACTTTTGTCTAAAGTAAATTAAAAATAAATGGCAAGAATTTTAACAGGAGTACAAAGCACTGGAACACCACACCTAGGAAACTTATTAGGAGCAATTATTCCAGCAATAGAAATGGCGAACAACCCAATAAATGAATCATTTTTATTTATAGCTGATATGCATTCTTTAACTCAAATTAAAAACGGAGAAGAGTTAAGAGCAAACACTTATAGCACTGCTGCAGCATGGCTGGCCTTTGGACTGGATTTAAACAAAACTGTTTTTTACAGACAAAGTGATATTCCTGAGGTTACAGAACTTTCATGGTATTTAAGCTGTTTCTTTCCATATCAAAGACTAACACTGGCTCATAGTTTTAAAGACAAATCAGATAGATTAGAAGATATAAATGCCGGTTTATTTGGATACCCAATGTTAATGGCTGCAGATATTTTATTATACGATGCTGAAATTGTTCCGGTAGGAAAAGATCAATTACAACATTTAGAAATAACCCGAGATGTAGCCAATAGATTTAACCATCAAATGGGTGATACTTTAACTCCCCCAGAAGCTAAAATTCAGGAAGGAACTATGTGGGTTCCAGGCACCGATGGTGGAAAAATGAGTAAATCTCAAGGCAATATCATAAATTTATTTTTACCAAATAAGCAGCTTCGAAAGCAAATAATGAAAATTAAAACAGATTCGACTCCTCTTGAAGAACCAAAAAATCCTGATACTTGTAATTTGTTTGCCTTATATAAATTAATTGCCTCAGAAGAACAAAAAATGGAAATGAGATTGAATTATGAAAGAGGTAATTACGGTTATGGCCATGCAAAACAAGCTTTTTACGAATTGTTAATTGATAAATTTTCTGAAGAAAGAACACGATATACTTACTATATGGAAAACCTTGAAGAGATAGACAAGGCACTTGCTATTGGAGCAGAAAAAGCTAGGGTAACTGCTACCCTTGTTTTAAAGCGTGTTCGAAATAAAGTAGGTTTGTAATTCAAGTTAAAAACTGTATATTTATTCCTTAAATTTATTAAGCACCATGAATAAATATCCTTATTTTATATTAATATTACTTATAAGTAGCTTTACTTTTGCCCAAAATGATACTATTAAATTAAATAATGGTGATGTTATAGTTGGACGGGTAAAAAGTATGGACAAAAGTATTCTAACTTTTGCAACTAAATATAGTGATGATGATTTTACAATATATTGGTTAAACGTTATTGAATTTAATAGTCCTAGAAATTTTATTATTGCTTTTAATGATGGGGAACGAATTAACACAAAAATTCATATGAACCCTGATAACCCAAAAGAGATAAAAATACTAAAAAATAACCAAGTTACTCATGAAAAACTCTCAGAAATTGTTTTAATAGACCGCTTTGATCACAACTTCTTTAGTAGGCTTCACGCTTCTATAGATTTTGGGGTTTCACTTAAAAAGGATCAAAATTATAAGGAAATGACGGGTAATTTAATCTTAAATTACCCAACTCAACACTGGAAATATTCTTTATCTGCATCAACTAGCTATAGCAAACAAGATAGCACGTCTAATATTAGTAGAAATGAAATTGATGCTACGGTTGTAAGATTTTTTAAAAAAGATTGGTTTGCTGCAGTCTCTGTAAACCTTTTATCATCTAGTGTTCAAAATTTAAAACTAAGAATTACTGAAAACCTGGGAGGTGGGTACTTTTTTATTAACTCTAATCAATATGCTTTAGGAGCTGGAGCTGGTTTAGCTTTCAACTCTGAATCTTATACAGATAATTTAAACCCTAAAAAAAATAGTTTAGAATCATTTCTGAAAGTTCAATTTTTTATATATGATATAGGAAATAAAGTTAGCCTCAACGCTTCAGTAATGGGGTCACCTAGTATTACTGAAAAAAGACGGTTCAGACTGGATTCTAATTTTTATATAAAGTATCAAATTACTTCTGATTTATACATAAAAACAAGTTTAACATATAATTTCGATAACCAGCCAGCTGAAGGCGCTTCTAGAGATGATTATGTGCTTCAACCTTCTTTTGGATGGGATAATAATTAATTTTATAACTATTATCATCAAAATATTTTTTTGATTTTAATTTTCATTTATTAAAATAATTCTAATGGATAAAAGATTTATACTACTCCTTCTATTATTGTGCCTAAATTATATTGGGAAAGCCCAAAATGATTCAATAAAATTAGCAGATGGTCAAATTTTAATAGGAGATGTTGAAAGTTTAGATCAAAGTATTTTAGTTTTTTCTACATCCTTTAGCGACAGTGATTTTAAGATAAAATGGTGGAAGGTAAAAGAAATTTATAGCAAAAAGCAATATATTATAACCTTATCAGATGGAAAAAGATTTAATTCTTCAATTAGCACAGATACTATTAATAAAAGGAATGTAAAATTATTTCACAATTCAAAAGTAATATACACTGCAATTTCAAAAGTTACCTCTCTTAATCCGCTTTTCACAAATTTTTTAAAACGATTAGATGCTAGTTTTGATGCAGGAATAAACTTAACCAAGGCTAATAATTCTCAACAAATAACTGCCAATGCCTTAATTGGTTATACTACTTTCAACTGGAGCCTTTTAACAACAGCAAACCTTGTTTTTGGGAAACAAGATAACACCGATGATATTCAGCGGTACGAAGGAGATTTTATTGTCCAACGATTTTTACCTGAAAATTGGTATTTAAACTTAGGGGTAGATTTATTATCAAATAGTGATCAACAATTAAAATTAAGAACAAAAACAAGTTTGGGAGCAGGTTACTTTTTAATTAAAAATAACAATATTTATTTCGGTGTTGGAGCAGGGGTTGCATTAAACAATGAGGCTTTCTCTAACATTTCAGAAGACAAAAAAAACAGTATGGAATCTTATATCGGTACTAAGTTTAACAAATATGATATTGGAGATTTAAGTATTTTATCCTCTGCAATACTGTATCCAAGTATTACAGAAGAAAAAAGATTAAGGCTTGATTTTAAATTCAATCTGAAATATGATTTAACATCCAGAATCTATATTAAAACAGGGGTTACTTACAATTACGATAATCAGCCAATTACTGAAGCAACTAAAGGAGATTATGTTATCCAAACTACTTTTGGATGGGATTACGACTAAGTAATTATTAATATTGTGTATAGGTATGTATGCTGGTTTTGGCAGCTGGTAAATAATTTACACCAAACCAACATACCAATAACACCACAAAAGCCAATGCTAAAATGCTAAGTGCTTGTTTTGTTTTTTGAGTATGAAAATAGCGATAATGAATATAAATTAAATAGCCCATCCAGGTTAAAAATGCCCAAATTTCTTTAGGATCCCACGTCCAATAATGCCCCCAGGCTTCTTTTGCCCATAAAGCTCCAAAAAGCAATCCGAGAGTTAAAAATGAAAACCCAATGTAAACTAAATTATCAGCCAGTCTTAAGGTTACTATATTAAAATTTCCTTTATAACTGTTGTACCATCCTTTAATAGCAACTACACTTGAAGCTGTTAATACAGCGTATGAAAATAAATATACCAACACGTGCGGAATAAACCAGCGGCTTTGTAAAGCTGGCATTAAGGTTTTTGAATAGGTTTCAGGATTTAAATAGTTAATGGCTAAAAATATAGTTGCCACAGCTATACTATAAGCTAAAAACCATTTATACCTCCAACGAATAAATGTTAAAAAACCAATTATGGGTAAAAATGTAGCATACCATAATCTTGTTTCACCCAAGGTTCTCATTGGGGGTCTTTCCAATTCAATCCATAATTTTATTACAAAAGTAACCAACACCAACCAACCTAAAATAAAAAGCAAATAAGTTACTTTAACTGAGGCCTTTTTTTTATAAGAAACAACTAAAAAAATAAGTCCTATTATCCATAAAAGCCCTATAATTGAACTATAAAAAGGAAAATCAATCCAAGTCATACTATTCGTTTTTAGTTATTTTATTTCCCATCCAAAACATATAAATAGCCCCTGCTATCATCATAAAAATGCCAATATATATTAGCGGTAGCCAAGGGTCTTTAACTAACTCTATAACGCTTAAATCGCTCCATTTTCCCATTTTATCATTATAACTTAATTGATAAATTTTCCAACCATTGTATTTAAAGGCTTTATTCACTTCTAAAACGGTCTTAATACGTTCACCTTCTTTGGTTAAAATATCTATATCAGAGCTAAATTTTTTAGCTTCAGGAATGGTCATTACTAAGGAATAGTCCTCACTAATTTTAACCGATTCATATGGATATCTAAAACTTCCACTGCTAATCCATGCTTTTTTTATAGAATTATTTTCAATATTTTTAATAGTAATATTTGCTGCCGGTGGTGCCCCTTGTTCATTCACCGATTCATATCGCATTCCAAATCGAATGGCATTTGGTAAATAGTCATCAATTTTCACTTCAAAATTATTGAAATATAAGGTCTCCCCTTTTTTAACTATGTATAAGTTTTTTCCATCGTTACTTGAAATGCTTCCTGTAATATTATCAACCAACGCTAATTTTGGATTGTATTCTTCAATTAAAAAATCGTTTAAATAAACTGCAAAAGGTAACTCAACCTGGTTTCTATCAACGTCAGTTGCTATCAAACTTGGTTTTCCTTCATACACATTTAAAGTTAAACGCTGTAAATCTCCAGAGCCTAAAACACCCGCCGTAAGTGCCAAAAACAAACCTACATGATTTAATATAAACCCAGTATTAGCCCATCTAAACTGAACTAGTTTTTTTATTGAAATAAGCCCTAAACAAGTTAAAAATTGAAATAAAATTAATATAAAAGCCCAATTGGTAGTTATGTGGTTTAATCCTAATGTATTTATATTTTTATTTTGAGTAGGAACTTGCGGTATTATTCCCATAATCATAACCATAATAGTAACCAATACAATACTTGAAATAGAGGCTGGAACTTTTGTTAGCCAAGTAATCAATGGACTTGAATTTAACCATTTAAAAAAAATAAAAAGAAGCGTAATATATCCTAATAATATAAAAATATTGGTTGGATATTGAATTGTTATGGTGTTAGAAGTTGTTACAAAAGCTTCTATAAAGAAACCCGTAATAATTAAACCAAATCCTATAAAAAATGATTCAGCGTAACCCCAAGGATTCTCCCATAGATTACGCTGAATTTTTTGGTTATTTTCACTCATATGAGTTCAAATATATTAAAAAACATTAATAACTTATTCACTTTTAGAGATACCGTTGTAACCAGCTTCTCTTGCTTTAGCTGCTTCATCCCACTTAGGCGCTAACTCTTTTAAAAACTTGGCCTTTTCAGCTTCTAATTTTTCCATAGGCAATCCTATGAATTTTTGAGCTGCTGCTTTTGTTTCAATATTTGGATAAGGAACATCTTCTTTAAATCCTAACTCCATTAACAATTTAGCCAATTTAATACGAGTTTCTTGTGTAATATCAATTCCTTTACCAACAACTCTTCCTAGCTCTACAGGAGCGTGAAAAGATCCACCATGAGAAGCCGCTGCATAATCCCAACGCCATTGTCCTAGTCTAATTCCATGTAAAATACCTTTCATTTGAGCTTCCGTAGCGCCTAAATCCCAACATTTTTTAGCTTCAACGTGTGCTCTAACTAATAGTTTTTCTAATTGATCTCTATTCTCAATAATTCTATCTTGATTGTCAAATACATTTTTAATCAATTCATCTTTTTCTTCTCTATGACATACTTGACAAGAATTGGCTACATTATTTAAAGGAGATTGAATATGATGGTCTGTAAATTTTTGTCCACCTTCAGTTTTATATGGCATATGACAATCTGCACAAGATACACCCCTTTGTCCATGAATTCCCATTTTGTATACTTCATATCCTGGGTGTTGCGCCTTTAACATAGGAGCTTTACTTAATTTATGAGTCCAATCTACATGACCAATTTTATCATAATATTCTTCCATATCTTCAACTGTTTGACCATCATCCCAAGGAAAAACCAAGTATGGAATTCCTTCTTTTTCAGGTAAATTTTTATTGAAATAATACTCAACATGACATTGAGCACAAACCAAAGAACGCATATCGTTATGCGAAGATTTTGTAATGTCTTTTCCTTGACGTTCAAAAGCCTCTATTAAAGCAGGTTGTGTAATTGTTAATTTCATTGATTTTTCATCATGACAATTTGCGCATCCAATTGGGTTTACAATTTCTTCCCCCTTACTAGCCCATTTTCCGCTGTAATAAGCGTCTACACCTATTTCACTCATTAAACGAGGTACATCTGGAGATTTACAGGTCCAACAAGTAGATGGCATTGGTCCGTCATCTGGTCCGGTAGGTCCACCTGTACGTAAAGTGTTTCTAACATCATCCACTGCATACACATGTCCACGACCTTGATTGTAATCTTTCGCAAATCCGTAACCAGCCCAAAGAACAACTAATCTTGGATCAACTTCTAACATATCAATTACTGCACCCCCATTATATTTTGATTGAAACGTAGTATCTCCTGTTTTATAATACGATTGAAATTCACGAGGGAAATTTTCTCCCCAAACTTCATTTCTAGGTTCTAACTTATTAATTTTAGTCATTGGAGTATATGCAAATTTAGCCTCCATTTTACGTTCTGTTATTGAAGAAACTAAAAGCCCTAACAAAAACACAATTACTAATGATGCAAAAAATAGCACCCAATTTTTCCAAGGTTTTCTTATATTACTCATCTTTTTTATCTTTTTTATTATCTGAATCTTTTAAATATTTTTTTAACCAATCTGGCACTGTTTGTTGGTGTTGTTCATCAATTTTTCCATAGTATTTTACCGATGAAAGACTGTGAATGCTTCCGTGAGGAACTTCCTGGTGACAGGTCCAGCATTTTCTTTCAGTTCTGTCTTCAAAATGACTACCAACCATACTTTCTAATCGCGCATCCGTTATTTGCTTTTGATGACACCGTATGCAATTATTTTGTACTACCTCATCACCTGCTTCGTGCATTCTAATTACCTCAGGCTCTCCACGTGAAATAAATACCGAAGCGTGATACAAACCATCTTTTGCTTTAAAAAAATATTTTTTAAAAACATTGTCTTGCGGTACATGACAGTCATTACAACTTGCCCATTGGCGGTGCGAACTATTTTGCCAGGTTGCGTATTGTGGCGTCATAACGTGGCAATTTACGCAGGTTTTAGGATCATCAGACAAGTAAGAAAGCGCCTTTGATTCAACCATTACATAAAACCCAAGTCCACAAATAGCTCCAAGCAAAATAATTACTGGTAAACGCCATTCTTTCGGGGGAATTAATATTTGAATTATTTTTTTCATAGGCAAAAATTATTATTTACTTGTAAATAATGTTGGATTGATAGTTAACATTAACCAAGCCCAATTATTTGTATTACCATCAAAATTCTTTTTTAGTACTTCCATTCCTTCTGTTGCAAACATTTGTGAGTATCCTGCCGCTAAAGAAATGTCTTTATCAAATTTATATTTATAAACTAAATCTAGTTCAGTCCCTAACTGTTTTTCAACATCTTCAGCAACTTCAGCATATGACGTAAAATTATGAGCAAATAATGTCAAATTCATTTTCTGGTTTAAATTAGCCGAAACTTTTGCAAATACATCAATAAGTCCGGTGCTGTTTAAATGGTTTCCTACGTAAAAATAATCCATAAACCCGTTAAATTTATGGTTTGTACCATAGAATGGATTAAATGCTTTGTTTTCTTCATTAGGGGCATTATAATCATTACCAGATTGCATTTCAAACCCTAATCCAACACTCCAAACATCAGAAGCCTTATACCCTAGATCTAAACCAACTAAAAACGCATTAACATTGGTGTATTTAATATCTTTTCCAAATTGATAATATCCATTAACCGCAGCATTTAAACCATTGGTAATTTTAAATTTTAAATGTGTTCCTAGGGTTTGACTGTAACGAATTTCGCTCTTAGTGTTGTCTGCCAAATCAATATATTGTAAACCATTGTTTAAAAATAAAAGACTTAAACCAACGGCATCCCATTTTTTATTAAACCAACCATACTGCATCGCTTTGTAGCTATTAGGAACGGTATATATGTTTCCTTCAAGACCTTCTTTGTCTTGATTAAACGCCAAACCAATATCTAATTTAAATGTTTTACCGAACGAAAACAACAACGCATCATGGCTTCTACCCTGTTGTGCCCAGCCTACGTTACCAAACATTCGTTGATCATCGTAAACTATTTCTTGGCGACCGGCTTTAATCGAAAATGCATCAAAATTTATCGAACCATAAGCCTGGTGAAGTGCCAATCCATTTTTATCTGATACATTTAATTGAGGTACATCTCCCCAAACTCTAACATCTTGTACACTTACAAAAAAAGAATATTTTTCAGTTGTATAATTAGTGATTAAACGTATACGTTGCGTAGTAGCTAACGCCGGATCAGCGTCTGAAGGATTTAAAGTTTTGTAACCATTTCTAAATTCAGTACGTGGCCTAAACTCACCACTTAATGTAAATTGCGCAAAAGTTTGGGTTACGACCAAACCTAGAGCGAGTAATAGTAAATTTTTTGTTTTCATTGTTTGTTTGATTGAGTTGAGTATTGTTATCAACTACAAAAGAAAAACATTCTTGAAACAAAAAAGATGATTAATATCAGTTAATAAGATATTATTGTCTTTTATTCTTTTTTCAATAAAAAAACTTTTATTTATGGTGCTGGATTGGGTTGTAAAGTTTGAATATCATTTATTCTCTTAAGGGTTTCTACCGAGAGTTCTATATTAATACTACCAATATTTTCTTTTAACTGTTCCATTGTGGTAGCACCAATAATATTACCCGTTACAAATGGTTGTTGATTTACAAAAGCCAATGAAAGCTGTGCCAAACTTATGTTTAACTCTTTCACTAAATCATTGTATTTATGGGTTAAAATATGTGCTTGTTTATTGCTATACCTGCTGTATTGAGGAAACAATTTCAATCTCGATTTTTCAGGTAATTGACCGTTTAAATATTTTCCAGACAACACACCAAAAGCCAATGGAGAATAAGCTAATAAGCCTACTTTTTCTCTCATAGCAACTTCTGCTAAATTTATTTCAAACAATCTGTTCAATAATGAATATGAATTTTGAATGGTTTTACAGCGTGTTAAATTACCATACTTGCTTTCAGTTAAATGACGCATTAAACCCCAGGAAGTTTCATTTGAAACACCATAGTTGCGAATTTTTCCTTCTTTCACCAAACCATCTAAGGTTTCAATAACTTCCTTTATATTGTCTTGCCATTGATCATCTTTATTATGAACATAATTTAGTTGACCAAAATAATTTGCATTTCTATCAGGCCAATGTAATTGGTAAATATCTACATAGTCCGTTTGTAAGCGTGCCAAACTTTTATCTAAAGCCTCTAAAATAACTGGTTTAGAAAAGCCCAAGTTTTCTCTTATATATTTAAAATAATCATTAGGACCCGTAACTTTTGTGGCCACAACTAAATCTTCTCTTTTTTGATTTTTTAACCACGTACCAATTAATCTTTCTGAACTTCCTTGGGTGTTTTTATTCCCAGGAATGGAATACATTTCGGCAGTATCAATAAAGTTTACACCTTTCTCAAATGCGTAATTTAATTGTTCATGAGCTTCCTTTTCACTATTTTGTTGACCAAAGGTCATGGTTCCTAAACAAATTTTACTAACGTTTATATCAGTATTTGGAATTTTAGAATATTTCATTTTCTCATTTTTATTTAAATATATAGAATTTAAACCATAAAAAAACGCCTTTGAATTCACAAAAGCGTTTTTTTATGGTTTAAATTTAATCTCTATTTTAAAATAGCTTCAATACCAGGTAATGTTTTACCTTCTAAACTTTCTAACATGGCACCTCCACCAGTTGAAACATAACTTACTTTATCTGCAAAACCAAACTGCTTTACTGCTGCAACAGAGTCACCTCCACCTACTAGTGAAAAAGCACCGTTTTTTGTAGCATTTGCAATAGAATTTCCAAGTGCTATGGTTCCACCTGCAAAACTTTCCATTTCAAAAACACCTAACGGTCCATTCCAAAGAATTGTTTTACATTCGTTTACCACTTTATCAAATATTTCAGTCGACTTTGGACCAGCATCAACTCCTTCCCAAACATCAGGAATTTTATCAATATCACAAATCTGTGTATTGGCATCGTTACTAAAAGCATCAGCTGCAATTACATCAACAGGAATATGAACCTGAACTCCTTTTGCCTTTGCCTGTTTTAAAATATCTAAAGCTAATTCTTGTTTGTCATCCTCACAAATAGAATTTCCAATTTTTCCACCTTGTGCTTTAATAAAGGTAAAACTCATCCCTCCACCAATAATTAAATGGTCTACTTTGTCTAAAATATTTTCAATAATGGTGATTTTTGAAGATACTTTTGCACCACCTAAAATAGCCAATACAGGTTTTTCACCTTCTTCTAATATTTGTTTAAGACTATTAATTTCTTGCGCTAATAAAGTCCCAAAACACTTATTGTTTGGAAAAAATTTAGCAACTATTGTTGTTGAAGCATGTGCTCTATGCGCAGTTCCAAACGCATCATTTACATAAACATCTCCTAATTTTGAAAGTTTTTCAGCAAAAGCCTCATCCCCTTTTGTTTCTTCAGTATAAAAACGTAAATTTTCTAATAATAAAACTTCTCCCATTTTTAATTCATCGGCCGCATTTTCAGCAATTTCACCTACACAATCAGAAGCAAATTTCACTTGCACTCCAATAATTTCAGAAACTTTATCTACAATATGTTTTAATGAATATTTTTCTTCAACCCCTTTAGGTCTACCTAAGTGAGACATTAATACAACAGCACCCCCATCTTCTAAAATTTTGATAATCGTAGGTTTTGCAGCTTCGATTCGAGTTGCGTCAGTTACATTAAAATTTTCATCTAATGGAACATTAAAATCTACACGAATTAATGCCTTTTTACCTTTAAAATCTATGTCTTGTATCGTTTTCATTATAATAATTATTTGTTGAACAAATATAATTCAATTTACTTTAACGCACATTGTTTTTTACGAAAGCGATTTCATTTTGACTGTTTTAACAAATATTTACTCTTTCAACCTTAAAATAAAGGTTTTATTAAGCTTAAATTAAATCTAACTATTAAAGAAATCCTAGTAATAGTAGTTGCTATTATTGTTTGTTATAGAGACATTCAAAATAATCAAAGACTGAAAATTTATTTTATCTTTGTTTTTATGAATTTTTCAGAAATTTTAGGACAAGAACACCTTAAGAAACACCTAATAAAATCTACTGATAATGGTAGAATTCCACATGCTCAATTATTTGTTGGCGCAGAAGGCTCTGGGGTATTACCTATGGCAATTGCCTATGCGCAATACATTATAGGAAGCACCAGTAATAACAAAGAGGTAAGTGATTTAAAATGTGCAAAATTAATGCACCCCGATTTGCATTTTGCTTTTCCAGTTGCCACCAATGATGCTGTGAAAAGTAAACCTGTTAGCAACTTGTTTTTAGAGGATTGGCGACAATTTGTTACGTCAAATCCATATGGCAATTTATTTGAATGGTTACAATCACTTGGCATTGAAAATAAACAAGGACAAATTGGTGTTGATGAGGCAGAAGAGATTGTAAAATCTTTAAAACTCAAAAGTTATGAAGGAGGTTATAAAATAATGATTATTTGGATGGCTGAAAAAATGAACATTTCAGCGGCAAATAAATTATTAAAATTAATTGAAGAACCACCAGAAAAAACGGTGTTTTTATTGCTTACTGAAAATGAAGAAAATATTATCACAACCATTAAATCTCGCTGTCAAATATTACAATTCCCAATACTTTCAGAAGCAAACATTACTCAGGGTTTAATAGAAAAAGAAAGAACAGACCAACCAATAGCAGAACAAATAGCACAACAATCTGATGGAAATTACAACAAAGCATTGCATTTGTTACATAACGACAATTCAGATGAACAGTTTGAAAACTGGTTTATTGTATGGGTAAGAGCTGCCTTTAAAGCCAAAGGAAATGCTTCCGTTATTCAAGAACTAATTGAATGGAGTGATTCCATTTCAAAAAGTGGAAGAGAAACCCAAAAACGTTTTTTAAACTATTGTTTACAATTCTTTAGACAAGCAATGTTATTAAACTACAACGCGGATGAATTGGTTTTTTTAAAACCAAAATCCACCGGATTTAACATAGAAAATTTTGCCCCATTTATTCATAGTGGTAATATTTTAGAGATTAACAATGAGTTAAATGATGCCATTTACCACATTGAACGAAACGGAAACCCAAAAATAATTTTACTAGATTTATCTATTAAATTAACAAGACTTTTACATAGTACTGAACAAGCATAATTATGAATATTTTCAGCAAACAATCAGCAGAAATTTTACTTATAATCTTCTTTATCATCACCTATTTTATGTCTGTGCTTGAAAAATTGGAAGATTGGAAAGGAGCCATCGCTTATTACAAAAATCATTTTAAGGCAACCATTCTTGTCAAATTTATACCACTTATACTTGTAAAAATTGTAATTTTTGAAATTGTCGTTTTGTTCTTATTAGGTGTAGGGCTCTATTATTTAATTTCTGAAAGCACTTTAACCATTGCCATTATAGGTTTAGAATTATCGGCCATTACTTTGTTAATGTTCTTATTTGGTCAACGATTGGTAAAAGATTACCCCGGAGCTATGAACATTACCGTCTATTTTATTTTAAACATTATCGGCATCTACCTAATAACTTAAACACCTTATTAGTGTAAACAAACCTACATCTGTTTTGGGCGTTATTACCAACAAAATATTAAAATACCACAAGGCAATATATCTGCTTAACACATTGATTTTGTGTTGTTTACAATAAGTATTAACACCATATAAATTAAAGTAGTTACTGCTTCTTTTACTTTTCTAACCGCAATATGATATAGCAATGATAAAATTAGAAGAAAATAACACAATTAATTAAAAAAAAAAAGCCTCTAACATAAATGTTAAAGGCTTCTATATAATTTCAATAAGTAAACGTTCTACTCTTTCTCTTCTTCTACAATTTCTTCAGCTACATTTTCTTCACTAGATTCAGCATTTAAAATATTTACAATTTCACTTGATATATTTAAAGCCTCATCGCCATACATTACAGTACCATTTCCTTGAGTTCCTATAACCATAGCAAAACCTTTTGATTTTGAATAATTAGCAACAACACTATCAATTGTTTTAATTAAAACCGAACTTTTAGTTTGGTTTTCTTGTTCTAACATTTGAGATGCTTGTTGTTGTTGTTGTTGTAACATTTGTCCTTCCTGTTGTAAAGCTTGCTCTGTTTCTTGCTTTTTAGCGCTAGACATGGATTTCTCATTTTGATAATACTCCTGTACTTTTACCTGAAAAGCTCCTTGGGCAGCTTGAAGACCGGCGGCAACTTCTTGTTGTTTTACAGACATTTCTTCCCCTAAAGCAACCATTGCTTTATACTCTGTCATAACATCTTCTAAATCTATGTAAGCTATTTTAGTTTGAGTACATGACGACAATACAATTGCAAATGCAATTACCAATAATTTTTTCATTTTTTCTAAATTTATAATATTCTACGTTTTTTTGCGAATATAGTAACAATATAAATAAATTGAGGAAGTTTTCGCCAGTATTATATTTACTTATTATTAAAACAGTTAAAATAAGTAAACTTTATAGAAAACAACCTCCTATAACTTCTTTACATTAACGTTTATAAATAAAACCCATAAACATTAACACCTTCCTGTTAAATACGCTTAAAACACGTCTAAATGCGTTTTAGCCATTTTTCATAATATAAATTAAAGAAGAATACTCTTTTGTAAACATTGCTTTTAAATTTGAAACCAATCCAATATAAAATGCCTTTACAAAATTATTTGATCCTGTTCTATATTGCTCACTCAACAACGAAACATAAAACGAATCAAATTTCATTGGATATATTTTTTTAATTACCAATTGCTGTTTAGAAAAAAGCAACTGTATTGATTTTTTTGAAAAATGCCATAAATGTCTTGGCACATCATAAGCCGCCCAAAACTGTTTATAATACTTTGCATCGTAACTTTTATAGTTTGGAACCGCCACTACTAAAACACCATTTGGTTTTAACAATAACTTTAATTTTGCAATATAACTTTCAAGATTAGGAACATGTTCTAACACATGCCAAAGTGTAATTACATCAAATTTAATTAAAGGTAATTCATTTAAATCACCATAAATTTTTTTGTTTAACTTTGATTCCGTTAAATCCCTAGCACTTTTATTTGGCTCTACTCCTACTACATTCCACTTATTTTTTTTACAAGTCAATAAAAATTCACCCGTACCGCAACCAATATCAAGCACATTTTTACCTGTTGTTTTAAATGAATTTAAAAGCGTTAATTTATTTTTTAAAGCAATACTTTTTACGGTTTGATATACTTTATCTGTAATCGATTTTTTTGAATCGGTATGAGAAATATAGGTTTCACTTTCATAATACGAAGCCAATTCTTCATCATCCGGTTGCGGAAAAGTTTCCAACAACTCCAATTCTATATTATACAATAAATCAAATTTTTTATTTGAAACAGAGTAATCTTCACAGCTTAAATAAAGTTCTTTTTTTGAATTCATTTTAAAAATATATCGCAATTTTAAATTAACATTATAAATCGTTCCACGTGGAACACAAAAATTATCGCCCCATATAAACCAATAGCACAGAGATATCACTTGGTGAAACACCGCTAATTCTACTTGCCTGAGAAATGGTAACTGGCTTTATTTTTGTTAATTTTTGGCAAGCTTCTATCGATAAAGATTTCACTTTTAAATAATCAAAATTAGAAGGAATCTGCACATTCTCTAATCTATTTAATTTATCCGCTTGGTTCTTTTCTTTTTCAATATAACCAGCATATTTAACATGAACCTCTGTTTGTTCTACCACCTCCTTATCTATATTATTAGATAAAATAAAGGTAGCCACTGATGGTATTTTCTGAATATCTTGAAAGTTTAATTGCGGCCTGGCTGCAATCTTAAACATTTTCATAGACTGAGAAATTGGCGCTGTATTATTCGCTTCTAAAATAGGATTTATAACAGCAGGCTTTACACTTGTTTCAATCAAAAACTTAACAAACAAATCTGTTTTTTCCTGCTTTTCAATTACGCGATCCATCCGTTCTTTTGACGCTAAACCCAATTCAAAAGCCATCGGTGTTAAGCGTAAATCAGCATTATCTTGTCTTAATAAAGTTCTATACTCAGCCCTCGAAGTAAACATTCTATAAGGCTCTTCTGTACCCTTCGTAATTAAATCATCTATTAAAACCCCAATATAAGCCTCGTTTCTTTTCAATATAAACGGTGCTTTATTTTGAACATTTAAAGCTGCATTTATACCTGCCATTAAACCTTGCGCAGCTGCCTCTTCATACCCCGTAGTTCCGTTAATTTGACCAGCAAAATACAAGTTTTTAATAAGCTTGGTTTCTAAGGTATGTGTCAACTGTGTTGGCGGGAAAAAATCATACTCAATCGCATACCCATATCTAAAGAATTTTACATTTTCAAAACCTTCGACTTTACGTAAAGCCCTATCCTGAATATCTTCAGGAAGCGATGTTGAAAATCCGTTTACATACACTTCAACTGTATTCCAACCTTCTGGCTCTACAAATAATTGATGACGTTCTTTGCTTGCAAACCGATCAATTTTATCTTCAATAGACGGACAATATCTTGGACCAATACTTTGTATCCTTCCATTAAACATGGGCGACCTATCAAAACCTGTTCTTAACAAATCATGAACTTCTAATGAGGTATAACTCATATAACAAGAACGTTGTTTTTCCAATGGTTTTGTACTTGACAAATAGGAAAACTTTTCTGGATTATCATCGCCAGGTTGCTCAATCATTTTCGAATAATCTAACGACCGCCCATCAACTCTAGGTGGTGTACCGGTTTTCATTCTACCAGATTCAAAACCAACTTTTACCAAATCTTCGGTAATCCCAATCGATGCACTTTCTCCTGCTCTACCACCTCCAAATGTTTTGTCTCCAATATGAATAAGGCCATTTAAAAAAGTTCCAGCTGTTAATATAACTGTCTTCGATTTTACCTCAATTCCCAAAGATGTTTTTACACCCACAATTTTTCCATTGTCAAAAATTAAGCCTTTTACCATGTCCTGAAAAAAGTCTACGTTCTCTGTTTGTTCCAACATATTTCTCCAAGTTTCAGCAAAACGCATCCTATCACTTTGAGCTCTTGGACTCCACATAGCTGGTCCTTTAGATTTGTTTAACATCTTAAATTGAATAGCAGTTTCATCAGTTACAACTCCACTATAACCACCCAACGCATCAATCTCACGAACAATTTGTCCTTTCGCAATACCACCCATTGCAGGGTTACAACTCATCTGCGCAATATTCTGCAAACTCATGGTAATCAACAATGTTTTAGCGCCCATATTAGCAGCTGCCGCCGCAGCTTCACTTCCTGCATGTCCACCTCCAATTACTACAACATCATACACCGTATTAAACATATTTTATGTTTTGTGTTCCACGTGGAACGTTTATAAACTTTTTAGTAAATCCAAACAAACCTCTTCTTCGGTACGCATTTTTTGTGCTTCTTCTTCAGTTTTATCTTTTAACCCCATATAGTGCAAAATTCCGTGGATAATCACCCTATTTAACTCATTTTCAAATGTTTGCCCAAATTTTTGTGCATTTTCTTGGACTCTCTCAACCGAAATGAAAATATCTCCACTAATTAGCTTACCTAAAGTATAATCAAAGCTAATAACATCGGTAAATGTATCATGTTCTAAAAACTCTACATTTAATTTTAATAAATAAGCATCGTCACAAAAAATATAATTAAGCTCGCCCTCTTTAAAACCACGTGACGCAATGCAAGTAGAAATCCATTGTTGAATTTCTAATTCATTTCCTATTTTAAAATCCATTTCATAATTAAAATCAATCATACCTTATTTTTCCTTTTTAAAATATTCTTGTACTTTCTTTTTGTAAATTGTGCGCAAAGGTAACGATTGTCTGTTTAATATTTCATTTGAATTAAAATACTCATTTTGAAGCTTCAATTTATCAATATTTCTTTTCTTAAAATTATCCGAATTTGTATCCGATTTTCGTTCCTTATCTTCACCCTGCTCTAACGAAGCTTTCTTAAATTTTAGCAACACATAATTTAGTTGTTGCATTTGTTCTATAACTTCTTTTGAAAAACCCTTTTCTAACATTTCCTTTTCTAAATCCTCCATTTGTTTCATAGCCTCTCCAGCACCCTCCTTTTCACCACCTTTTTTGTTATTTAGAAATTGTTGTAAAGCATTCCGCAATTTGGCTTGCTCCTTATAAATTTCATATAACTCACCATTCATTTGATCATTATCATTTTGACCACTCTCACCTGGTTCTCCTTTTTTACCCCCTTCTTTATCACCAGATTTTTCCCCTTTTTTCATTCCTTCTTTCATTTTCTCGGTTAATTCACCTTGCTTTTGAATAATATCCGGTAAAGAAAAATCCTGACCACTTCCCTTTCCTTTTCCAATACTAGAAGAAGCATTCATTAAACTCTCCAACAAGTCGCTTAACTGGTTAGCCAAATTATTAGCCCCTGTTAAAACAAAGTGTTGGTTAGAAATTCCCAAGTCAAATCTATTCTCTATAAAATTACTCAAGGATGCATCCATGTTGTAATGCACATCTGAAACTTCTTTTTGTATAGCTGTACCCATTTTAACTAAACGCAAAGACAGTACATACAAACTATCATCTATATGTTCAAAATATTCCTTTAATGTATATTGTTGTTTTAAGTGTTTTGGAAACTCAGGATTGTTATTATCTGATTCTGAGAAGCTATTCATTAAATCTTCTTGCTGAAATGAGAACTCAATTAAATTCTCAACTATCTTACGTAAATCGTCAATATTCTCATCAATAGATTCACCTTCCATTTCGGCCATACTTTGCGCCATTGATTTGCTCAACTGCATCATTTTTTTTGCAGCTTTTTTCTGACTTTTTTGCGCTTTTGATTTACTTCTTTCGGTGCTATTCTCCTCTTTACTTTCTTCCTTTGATAATTCTTCCAAGGCTTCATTCAAATCTTCGTGAATATCTTTTCTTTCATCACTACTGTCAGGTAGTCTCATGGGGCGTTTTAAATTATTATTTTGTTGATCTAGCTCCTTAAAGTCCTTTTTAATTTCTTCAAATTCTTCATTCACCTTTGCTTGTTTTTCGGCATTATTTTCTTCAGAATCATCTTTCGATAATTTATTTTCCTCTTCAGCTAATTTTTCTAATTTTTCGCTAATCTGATTTGCTTTCTGCTCTACATAAAAACGTTTGGTGAGTTCTAAAATACGCTCTAAACTTTGCTCCTTTCTTTTGTTCTTTTTTGCAATATCCTGTAGCTTTTCAATTAACGATTCTTTTTCTAATTTCTCAGCAAGCTTATGTAGCTCGTCTAACATTTTTTGTTGTTCGGCTATTTTTTTAGTTTCTTCAATGCGTTTTTGCAGCGCTTTCTTTTTCTCCTCCAAATTTTTTGTAACAGGCTGTTCTTTTAAATTTTGCTCCAGTTCCATGGTTTGTTCTTTAAACATTTCCTCATACTGATTTTGGCGCTTTAAAAATTCATCTAATTTTTTTGAATCGTTCCAATCTATGGCTGCTTTCTTTTGTAATTCATTTTTAAACTTTTCTATATCTGAATGTGTCTTTTTAGATTTTTCTAATGATTTTGAAATGGCACTAAGGTTTTCCTTTTGCTCTTTTAACAGTTCTTCTTTTAGCTCCTGTACCGATTTCTTATAATAACTAAATTTTAGGCTTTTTGATTTTTTACTTCCGTTTATTGCATCGTTGTCAAACACTTCAAAATAAAATTCATAATCAACCCCTTCTTCAATTGAAATACCTTCAGGAAAAACATAATAAAAATCTGTAAATGAGCTAAATGGCACTTTAATTAAAAGCTTTTTAACACGATTCGGATTGTTCTTATCGTAGTACACTAATTGTAATTTTTTAATGCCGTAATCGTCGCTTAATTGCCCCAAAAACTGAACCGGACCACGACTCACAGAGTCAATATTTGACCTTACAATAATTTTTGGAAATTCATCCGGAATCACCTGTACCGTAAAATTTAAACGCTCATAATTTTGTAATTTCGAATTGGACGTACTGATGGCATAATGGGTAGCTGTATTAATTTTACTTTGATAACTAAAATAGTTTTCGGTGTTTTGGTTAAAATAAATGGGTGGTTCATTGGGTAACAAAAATGAAATTTGTTCGGTTTGATGGGTTTCTACTTGCCAAGAAATGTGCGTGCCTAGCGGTACCAACGCATTACCAGAGTTTTGAATTACTTCATTTTGTTTACCTGTATAGGTTGGATAATTCAACACCATTTTTAAATGTGTAATTACCGGTGTTGCAATACTATTTAATTGATATACTTTTGAAACCACACCATTTGCCTGCATAACAAAATCTAAAGAATTATTAATACCCGAAAACGTATATTCAAATTTTCCAAATCCTTTATTATCTAAATAATAATTTTCGTTTAAAAAATAAATCTTGGCATCTTCAGGAACCAAATTTCCTACAGTTTCAATTTGAAGAGTAAAAGGTTCACCCTCTATTACATTTAGCGAAGGGTTTAAAATTTTGAATGAAAAGGGCGCAGGTGGTTCAAATTGGGTATTGTAATGTACCACACGCGAAAGGCTATTGTTTAGTTTACCAACATTCCCTGTAATAAAAACAAGCAACCAAATTAGTACGGGAATTAAAGCGTATTTTATATATTTCTTATTGTTTGAAAAATCTATGGCGTTTTTAAAAGGAATTGGTTTTAGCGCTTTTGATTTTTGTTCTATACTGGCTTCAATTAATTCTGAATTTCCATCAAAACTATCTAATTGTATTATATTCAGTAACTTATCTTTTACTTCAGGAAAATGATTGCCAATTATTTTAGAAGCATCAACATTGCTAATGCCTTTCTTTAAACCCCAAATTTTAAAAATAGGAATCACAATATAAAAAACAAACAATCCTATTTCAACCAAGATAAACAGTACAAATAACACCGATCTGGCAGTTGGCTTTAGCCACAAAAAATATTCTATAAACAGGGTAAAAATAAAATAAAGCAAGCCTATTGAAAAGAACAACAAAAGGCCCTTAATCAATTCATTTACATAATATTTTTTTATAAATTTTTGAAGCTTTGCTTGTATGTATATAAAATTACCCAACCCGTTATTTTTACTTCTTTAAAACGTATAAAATTAACGAAAAATGGCTATAGTATTACAATCTTATGTTTTATAGCATATAAAACAATGCCAATACGCGTTCTAGCTTCTAATTTTTCAAATACAGATTCGCGGTAATTTTCAATAGTTTTTGGACTTAAAAACATTTTTTCAGCAATTTGTTTGTAAGTCATTTCACTACAAGCATGTTTTAAAAATTCCAATTCTCTGTCTTTTAAACTAACCTTACTTTTACTTGAAATGTTTCCATGGGCATTTAGTAACGTATTGGTCACATTCTCGGTATAATAAAATCCGTTTGTATATACTTCATTTAAAGCGTGCTTTAATACCGATGGGTGAATATCTTTTAACAAGTAACCCTTTGCCCCAGCCCGTAACATGGCCAAAATGGTTTCTTCATCACATTCCATAGAAAGTGCCAAAACCTTAACATCGGGCCGGTTAATTTTTAACCAGTTGGTGGCATCAATACCGTTCATAACAGGCATTTGAATATCCATTAAAACAACATCGGGTTGCAGGTTGTTATTTGAGAAATAATCAACCACCTCAGCACCATTTTTCAATACTTTAATTACATTAAAATTATCGATTAAATTCACCAAAGTTGTCAATGCTTTTGAAAACAATTGGTGATCATCAACTATAATAATATCAATTTTACTCATGCTTATTTATATTGGACAACTAATATATAACTTAGTTCCTACATTAGCGGTAGATTTCAATTCAATTTTAGCACCAATTAAAGCACCCCTGCTTTTAATATTTAACAAACCTATACCCGTTTGCATACTGGAATCATCAATATCAAAGCCAATACCATTGTCTTTGGCAGTAATATTTAAACAATTATTTTCAAACATTAAGTCAATTGTTAGCTCTGCAGCTTTTGAATATTTTAAGCTATTGTTACAAAACTCCTGCAAAATTCTAAACAAAATAATTTCTTTATCGTTGGTTAAATTATCATAATTATCAGAAACTGTTAAGGTGGCTTGTATAAAATTTAAACGGTTGTAGCGTTCAAATTCTTGTTTTAACGATGCAACCAATCCTTTGTTTTTAATAGTTTCGGGATTTAACGATTTTGCTAACCCACGCAATTCATTTAAACTTTTACCAATAATTTCACTCGTTTCTTCAATACCAATCTGTTGGGCTTTAGGAAGCGCGTATTGCATCATATTTAATTGCATACGCGCCGTAGACAATAATTGGCCAACATTGTCATGTATTTCCCAACTAATATTTTGCAATGCCTGTTCTTGAATTTCTAATTTAGATTTGGTTATTTCTTCTTCAAAAAGCAATTCTGTTTCGCGTTGTTTTACTAAATAATGAGTCTTTTTTTCTTGAAAGTAAGCAAAGAAAAAAATTAAGGCTATGGCCAATACTAAAACAATAATGGTGGTTACAAAAACCAATAGTTGTATTTCGGTTACCTCCATACTGTACTAATTATATTCTTTTTTACTTATTATAAAACCGGTGATAAAACAAAGACTCATGATAATATTTAAACCAAAAGTTACATACCTAAATATTCCCTTATATTCAATAAATTTCGCTATTACAAAAACAGGAATAAATCCAATTGAGTATATAAAAACCCCAAGACTAATCCAGAAAGCCATAGATTCCTTTATATTTAATATAGCGTCGCTTTTTAGCAATTCTGAAAAGTACATCAATATAATTATTACCAAAAATATCTTATTTAAGATTGCACTATATGCGTAAACATCTGTTAAATAATTTTGATAAAACAACGTATTTATTATTTCATATAATAAGTATGAAAGTGTAATTCCAAAAATTACTTTTCTTTTGATTTTATTTTTGATCATAGAAAAGAATAAAAAAGAATAAAACAAATAACTAATTATAACCCACGTGTTATAAATTACCGCAGTATTTATTTTTGCATAAAAAGCAAAATAAGTCCCCATAATTTCAGTTAATAGTGAATACACCAAAAACCACATAAATAATTTTAAAGGTAAGCTTTGTTTAATCTTATTTAAATAAGTAATACCTACTAAAATAATTAATAGGTAATTGACAATGAAAAAATATTTTTGAAACATTTTTATTGTGGATATTCAGCATATGGAGGGTAACCCGTTTGTCCTTGATTCAATCCATCAATACCTTCAATGTCAGAACTACTTGCTGTAGCGGCTACGCCATCTTTTTGTAAAGACCCTACTTTAGGCTTCGTAGGCACTAAAAATACAGTTGACAATGCGTTTTTTTCAGGTTTGTTTGGATGTTTTGAATAAGCGCCAAAATAAATACGCAAACCGTTTGCTTCAGGCCTTTCCTTTTCAACAAACGCAATGTACTCTTTAATTTCATCTAAAGAAAACCAAGTAGAAATGGCATCTTTATCTTTTGGCTTACCGGTTTCTCTCGCAACAATTTTATTGAGTTCTTTAGAACGTGTTTTAATAAAATTTTGATTCAATTGTTTTGCTTCTTGGGGTGTGATTTTTGACATAATAATAAAGTTTTTAAAATCAAGGTTAAAGTTAAACTTT
>Ga0224504_10000029_pt1 | contig 49407 bp, 47 predicted proteins | sample SF_Oct11_sed_USG_3_FD_170160 | JGI IMG/M metagenome (GOLD analysis project Ga0224504, IMG submission 170160) | Sediment microbial communities from San Francisco Bay, California, United States - SF_Oct11_sed_USGS_24 | ecosystem: Environmental > Aquatic > Marine > Sediment | place: USA...
ATCAAAAAAGACGATCGTTATTACTTGGTAGTTTTATTGTTCTTTTAATAATTTCAACTCCGTACTTTTTATATTTATACAGGGCTATTCCTTATGAACTGGAAACTTATGATACGTTTTTTGGAATTACATTAAAAGGCGGATATTATGAAAAAGTACAATCTTATGTATACACTTTCTTTGGTAAATTCGTGCCTTTTTTACTTTTGATGATTTGGTTTGTAACCAACAAACACTGGTGGGTACATGCATTAATAATACCAATATCGGTATATTTATTTCAAATAATGGCGGTTGTTAATGACAGCGAATTATATTATGATGAAATAGAATTTATTTATACCGTACCTATTGTTGTTATTATTATGGTTATTCTATACTTTCTAAGAGCAAAAATGTCTGTTTATATTCAAGCTGTTGACCTAAAAAAGGAAATGGATGCCAACATGAGTTTCCCAAAAAAATAAAAGCTACCGATACTTAAAATAATTATTTTTTTAATTTACTTCCAAATAAAAATAACAACACAATTGGAATACCTAGCAAAATAATGGTTATAATATTTTGTGAAAAGATTTGTGGATACACCAATAATGTTAATACATACCCTCCAATTGCACCACCCAAATGGGCAGAATGCCCTACATTTCCAATTTGTTTTTTCATTCCATAAATTGAATATAATAAATAACCTATTCCGAAAATATATCCAGGAATTGGAATTGGTAATGGAAACATAATTAAACGCATATCTGGATTTAATAAAATAGCTGCATATATTACACCTGCAACAGCACCCGATGCTCCTACAGCACTGTAGTACAATTCATTTTTATGAAAACTTAATGTAAATAAATTACCAACCAACAAGCTACCCATATAAATAATCAAAAACTTAAGCAAACCCAAATTTTCAATTAACTGAGGAGCAAAAATATATAAAACGTACATATTCAAAATTAAATGCAAATAATCAACGTGCAAAAAAGCAGATGACAACATTCGTATTTTTTCACCTCTCTTAATCGCTCCAACCTGAAATTTATATTTATCGAAAAATAACTGATCGCTGAACCCTTTAAGAGATACCAATACATTTACAATTATTATTAAAAGAAGTACTTTATCCATAATTTTTTTATTGTCTTTGATAAACGAAAGTAAATAAAAATGAATAATATCGAATTAATTTATTCTAAATTTTAAAAAAATATATTTACTTTTGAAGCTATAGTTAAATTTTATCATGCATTTTATCGTTTACTGTTTAGTCTATCCTGTCATTTGGTTTATCTCCATCTTACCATTTAGATTGTTATATTTTATCTCAGACTTTTTCTTTATCATAATCTATTATATCATCGGATATAGGAAAAAAATTGTTTTAAAAAATCTTGAATTAGCTTTTCCAGAAAAATCATTAAGCGACATATTAAAAATCCGGAAGAAATTCTACAGACATTTTGTAGATATCTTTATAGAAATGATTAAAACTTTTACTATTTCAAAAAAAACAATAAATAAACATTATACATATAAAAACATAGAGCTTATACAAGAATTGAAAAAAGATGGAAAAAGTGTAATTTTAATGAGCGCCCACTATGCAAATTGGGAGTGGATTATTGGCATGAATACTTTTATTAACTATAATGCTATTGCCGTATACACTAAGTTAACCAACAAGTATTTTAATAACAAATTATTGAAAACGCGTGAAAAATTTGGAGTTACACTATCCCAATCCTCAAAAATAATTCCAATAATCTCACAAAATTATAAAAATAATATTCAATCCATCTATGGTTTATTAAGTGATCAATCACCACAACTCAGAGGCAATTTGTACTGGACCGAATTTTTAAATGTAAAAGTTCCTTTCCATACAGGAGGAGAAATGTTGGCAAAAAAATACAACCTGAATATTGTTTTTTTAGACACAAAAAAAATAAAAAGAGGTTATTACGAAACTACTTTTAGTATCTTAACAAATGACGCTAACAAACACCAAAAATATGAATTAACAGAAATATACTTAAGAAAAGTAGAAGAACAAATTAAATCGAAACCCGAATTTTACTTTTGGACACACAAAAGATTTAAACACAAAGACAAAGCTCCAAATTAAAAATTTATTTACCTAATTTACATAAAAAAACCTTACCTTCCACACACTAAAATAGTCTTTTGAACTAAGTTGCCTTTTGTGAATTTCTACAAAACCATATTAAGATCTTCTCCTATTTTTTGGGTAATTTTAATTTACTAATTTATATTTCACATAATAGTATTAAATAAATTTATATTTAATACCACCACACCTGCTTATGAACCTTCTAATTTTCCTAATATCCTATCCATTAATTTGGATTATTTCAATATTGCCATTTCGGATATTATATTTAATTTCTGATTTCATTTTTTTAATTATTTATTACATCATTGGCTATAGAAAAAAAGTAGTTTTGAGTAATTTAAAAATTGCGTTTCCTGAAAAATCAGAACATGAATTATTAGAGATCACAAAAAAATTTTATCGGCATTTTGTAGATGTATTTATAGAGATGTTGAAAACATTTACAGTATCAAAAAATAAAATCTACAAGCGTTATACTTTTACAAATATTGATTTTCTTAACGAACTATATAAAGATGGAAAAAGCATCATATTAGTAGGCTCTCATTATGCCAATTGGGAATGGATTATGAGCCTAGATTCATTTGTTAACTTCAAAGGTTATGCCGCCTTTTCACGAATAAACAATCGTTATTTTAACAATGCAATTTTAAAATCCCGCGCAAAGTTTGGAACCCATTTAATACAAGCTTCAAAAATTATTTCTGTAATAAAATACAATCAAAAAAATAAAATACAATCGGCGTATGGCCTATTAAGCGATCAATCACCTCAATTAAGAAAAACCCATTATTGGAGTGAATTTTTAGGCTTAAAAGTTCCAATTCATACTGGTGCAGAAATGTTAGTTAAAAAAAACAATATGAATATGGTTTTTATTGACACTCAAAAAATAAAAAGAGGTCATTATCAAACAACATTTAGCTTAATAAATAATGAGTCTAGAACATACTTAGATTATGAACTTACAGATATTTTCATGAGAAAAGTCGAAGAAAAAATTAGGATAAAACCTGAGTATTACCTATGGACACATAAGCGTTTTAAGCATAAAGATATAGCTCCAGACCTAAGCTAGGCTTTCATATTAATCCAAATTTATAACATAAAAAAAACTCACTTTCGTGAGTTTTTTTTATGTTTATTTATATGTGAAAAATTAACTACTCTTTTAACCCTTCATAAACTGTTCTCATTTCATCGGATTTTTCGTCCATACCCAAGTTCTCATACAAGCCTAATAAGGTTTGTATAATACCTATATTCTCATTATCCATTTCGAAAGCTTTTTCATAGTAGGGAACAGCTTCTTTATAAATTTCTAATTGTTGGGCTTGCAATTTATCATACTTTGCAAAGTCACTTAAATTATTATTCATTTCCTCTACAATTGGTAAAGCCTTCTCAATAATAGCGGTACCAATATTTTGATATGCTGCTGTAAAATCAGGTTTTAATTCAATTGCTTTTTTAAAATTTTTGATTGCCTCATCAATATTTTTTTGTTCCATATTCATTACCCCCACATTGTAATATAAATTAGCATCATTTGGGTTAATGTTAATTGCCTCTATTAAAAGATCTCTAAATTTTATTTTATCATCTTTTTTATAATAAATATTAGCTTCTGTTATTAAAAGCTCATAGCTCTTTGGAAATTCAGCTCTCGCCATTGCAATAATCTCAAGTGCTTTATCCAATTCCTTTAATTCAACAAAATCTTCGGCTAAATACTTAAAAATAATATTTCGTCTAGACTCACTTATTTCTGTTCTTGGATTTTCTGCTAAACCTAATTTAACCTGCAGCTTCATACTTTTTTCATCGTTGTAAGTAACATCTTTGCCGTCGGTTTTATTGGTTGCTACAAAAGATGTTGAAATTCCAGAATAATTAAGATCCAAAAGTTTTTCATACAATTTACTTGACGTGTTATAGTCTTTAGCCTTCTTATAAATAAGAGCCGCATTATCTAGATACATAGTATCTCTTGGACTTAAAACATACACCATATAAAATGCTTTCGCAGCTTTTTCGAAATCGGCATCAGTTCCAGAAGCTAACGCCGCCTTATAGGCCTCAGAACCTAAAGCAGCCGTATTGGTAATAAGATCATTTGTTAATTTTCTAATTTCTGAAGTATACTTTACTTTTGTTTCTTTTTCATAATTAATTAACGTTTTAAAAGCAGCTTGTACCTTTTCAACATCAGCTTGCTTGGAACCATTTTGATATAACGCCAAGCATTTTAAATAATAAAATTTAGCCTTCGTTTTTTGATCAGCATCAGCAATTAAACTTTCTGCTTTGTTAATTTCTGTCAACGCAGTTGTAAAATCATTATCGTCAATGGCATTATCTGCCGCTTTAAGTTCGTTTTTTTGACCGAATACAGTTATACTTATTAAAAAAGCAGACAGTATTAATAATTGTTTTTTCATTGTTATTTTCTTAATTTATTTTTTAATTATTCTTGGTTTGAATTACTTTCATTGTTATTATCAATTTCTTTGCCATTTTCAACATCTCCTAAATCTATTTCTTCTTCATCTTCATGCATAACTTTTGCTACAGCTGCAATTGAATCATTGCCTTTGATATTGATTAATTTAACCCCTTGTGTAGCACGACCCATAACACGTAAATCTGAAACGGCCATTCTAATTGTGATTCCCGATTTGTTAATAATCATTAAATCATCTTCATCTGTAACCTCTTTAATAGCAACCAAACCTCCTGTTTTCTCCGTAACATTAATGGTTTTTACACCTTTACCTCCACGGTTGGTAATTCTATAATCTTCAAGGTCTGATCGCTTACCGTAACCATTTTCTGAAACAACTAAAATATTACTGTCAAAATTATTAACAGCAATCATACCAACTACCTCATCATCTTCACTTGCCAAAGAAATTCCCCTAACTCCAGAAGCTCCTCTTCCCATTGGACGGGTTTTACTTTCTTCAAATCTAATTGATTTACCAGATTTTAAAGCAATCATTACTTGACTGTCTCCAGTGGTTAATTTTGCTTCTAACAATTCATCATCCTCCTTAATTGTTATTGCATTAATACCATTGGTTCTTGGACGAGAATATTGCTCCAAAGAGGTTTTTTTAACTTGACCTTTTTTAGTAGCCATTATAATATAATGACTATTCACATAATCTTCGTTTTTTAAATCTTCTGTAACTAGGAATGCTTTTACTTTATCATCTTGTTCAAGATTTATTAAATTTTGAAGGGCTCTTCCTTTTGAGGTTTTACTTCCTTCTGGAATTTCATAAACACGCATCCAAAACACTTTCCCTTTTTGGGTAAAGAATAGCATATATTGATGATTGGTACCAAGGAATAAATGCTCTAAAAAATCTTCATTTCTTGTAGCGACACCCTTTTGCCCTCTTCCACCTCTATTTTGAACCTTATATTCATCTAAATTGGTGCGTTTTACATAACCTGCATGCGAAATTGTAACAACAACATTAGAATTAGGAATCATATCTTCAATAGATAAATCTCCACCAGCATATTCAATTACAGATCTACGGTCATCACCATATTTATCTCTAACAACTACTAATTCTTCTTTAATAATATCAAAACGTCTCTCTTCGTTTGATAGAATATCTTTTAAATCATCAATCAGCAGCATAATAGCGTCATATTCAGATCTCAATTTATCTTGCTCTAATCCAGTTAATTGACGCAAACGCATTTCTACAATTGCTTTTGCTTGAATTTCAGATAATTCAAAACGTTCAATTAAACTTTCTCTAGCTAGATCTGCGTTTGAAGAGCCTCTAATAATTTTAATTACTTCGTCAATATTATCACTTGCAATAATTAAACCTTCTAATATATGCGCTCTTGCTTCTGCTTTTTTAAGTTCAAATTGAGTTCTTCTAACTACAACTTCATGTCTATGTTCAACAAAATAGTGAATTAATTGTTTTAGGTTTAACTGCTCTGGACGACCATTAACCAATGCAATATTATTAACACTAAATGAAGTTTGAAGTGCTGTATATTTAAATAATTTATTTAATACAATATTTGGAATTGCATCTCTTTTTAAAATGTATACAATACGCATCCCATTTCTATCCGATTCATCACGAATATTTGAAATACCTTCTAATTTTTTTTCATTCACTAAATCAGCAGTCTTTTTAATCATGTCTGCTTTGTTCACCTGATAAGGAATCTCAGTAACAATAATACATTCACGACCTTTAACTTCTTCAATAGTTGCTTTGGCACGCATTACAATTCTACCTCTACCAGTTTCAAAGGCATCTTTTACACCATCATACCCGTAAATAATTCCTCCAGTAGGAAAATCAGGTGCTTTAATGTGCTGCATTAATTCAGAGATTTCAATTTCTCTATTATCAATATAAGCTAATGTTCCATTAATAACCTCGGTTAAATTATGAGGAGCCATATTTGTAGCCATACCAACCGCAATACCTGAAGCTCCGTTTACCAATAAGTTTGGAATTCTTGTTGGTAAAACCGTAGGTTCATTTAATGTATCATCAAAGTTCAGTCTATGGTCTACCGTATCTTTTTCAATATCAGCAAGCATATCTTCTGATATTTTCTGCATTCTTACCTCCGTATAACGCATTGCTGCCGGACTGTCACCATCAACAGAACCAAAATTCCCTTGCCCGTCAACCATCAAATACCTAACACTCCAATCTTGTGCCATACGTACCATTGAGTCATATACAGATGTATCTCCGTGTGGGTGATACTTACCCAGTACTTCCCCAACAATTCTCGCCGATTTTTTATAGGACCCAGTGGCTTTCACTCCTAATTCGTGCATTCCAAATAAAACCCTTCTATGAACAGGTTTTAATCCGTCTCGAACATCTGGTAGTGCCCTAGAAACAATTACGGACATTGAATAATCAATGTAAGCCGATTTCATTTCATCTTCAATATTAATTGGTATCAATTTTTCTCCGTCTGCCATATATTTTTCAATTTATTTTTAGTAGTATTTTTGATAAAGCAATATACAATTTTTCACTTTTTTACAAGTAAATTCAGCTAATGATTTTATAAAATTTATCAACATTAAAACTGCAAACAACCCTTTATACATAGTTGATTATCAGTGATTTTAAAACCATATGCACAACCCATTTTATAAATTCTAAAAAAGTGATGCTGTTTTTGTGGAATAAAAAGAAAAAAATCAGTTATTTTTACATTATAAACTTAAAGAAATGGATGATAATTTTTCACCAAAAGTAAAAGATGTTATTGCATATAGCAAAGAAGAAGCCTTGCGTTTAGGTCATGATTTTATAGGTACAGAACATCTCGTATTGGGGTTGTTAAGAAAAGGAAATGGAAAAGCAATTGAAATTTTAAATGCGATTGAAATAAACCTTGACCATTTACGTAAAAAAATTGAAGGGTTAAGTCCGGTAAACCCTTTAAACAACTACAGTACTGAAAAGAAAAGCTTGCATTTAACAAAACAGGCTGAAAAAGCACTAAAAACAACATTTTTAGAAGCTAAACTATACCAAAGTAGTTCTGTTAATACTGCTCATTTATTATTGTGTATCTTAAGAAATGAGCACGACCCAACTACAAAAATATTGCACAATTTCGATGCAAAATATGAAGATGTAAAAACAATATTTAAAAATCTATTTATGGATGAGGAAATAGACCTACCTACTGCTGAAAACTCATCAGATGATGAGTTTGAATCACCAAAACAAAACCCTTTTGATCAACCAAAAGGAGACAACAATCCTCATAAAAAATCTAAAACACCTGTTCTTGATAATTTTGGGCGAGATTTAACACGTTTGGCTGAAGAAGGAAATTTAGACCCTGTTGTAGGGAGAAAAAAAGAAATTGAACGCGTTTCTCAAATATTAAGTCGTAGAAAAAAGAATAATCCAATGCTTATAGGTGAACCCGGAGTGGGTAAATCAGCTATTGCCGAAGGATTAGCACTTCGCATCATTCAGCGTAAAGTTTCTCGTATTTTATTTAACAAACGAATTGTATCCCTAGATTTAGCAAGTTTAGTTGCGGGTACAAAATACCGTGGACAATTTGAAGAACGGATGAAGGCTCTAATGAATGAACTAGAAAAAAATGAAGATATTATTTTATTTATTGATGAAATTCATACTATAGTTGGTGCCGGAGGTGCAACTGGATCTTTAGACGCTTCCAACATGCTAAAACCTGCTTTGGCTCGAGGAGAAATTCAATGTATTGGAGCAACAACCTTAGATGAATATAGAACCAATATTGAAAAGGATGGAGCTTTAGAACGTAGGTTTCAAAAAATAATAGTTGAACCTACTTCAGTTGATGAAACCATCCAAATATTAAACAATATAAAGGATAAATACGAAAATCATCACAATGTTAATTATACCAATGAAGCTATTGAAGCCTGTGTTAAATTAACAAACCGCTATATGACTGATCGCTTTTTACCAGACAAGGCCATTGATGCTTTAGATGAAGCAGGATCAAGAATTCATATTACTAATATTATTGTTCCTAAAGAAGTATTATTATTAGAGAGTGAATTAGAAAAAATTAAAGAAGATAAAAGCGCTGCGGTTAATGGTCAAAAATATGAAGAAGCCGCACGCCTTCGTGATGACGAAAAACGCATAGAAAGTTTACTAAAAAGTGAACAAATAAAATGGGAAGAAGCCTCAAAATTAAATCGTGAAGTCGTTACTGAAGACAATGTAGCTGAAGTTGTTTCTATGATGACTGGTATCCCTGTAAATAGAGTTGCTGAAGCTGAAAGCCATAGATTACATGACTTACCCAAGTTAATAAAAGGTAAGGTTATTGGTCAAAACGTAGCTGTTTCTAAAGTGGTTAAGGCTATTCAGCGTAACCGAGTTGGATTAAAGGATCCGAATAAACCAATTGGTTCATTTATTTTTTTAGGGCAAACAGGTGTTGGAAAAACACAGCTTGCAAAGGTGTTAGCCACCGAGTTATTTGACAATGAAGATGCTTTGGTTAGAATTGATATGAGTGAGTATATGGAGAAATTTGCTGTATCTCGCTTAATTGGTGCTCCTCCAGGATATGTTGGTTATGAAGAAGGCGGACAATTAACTGAAAAAATAAGACGTAAACCCTATGCAGTTGTTTTATTAGATGAGATTGAAAAAGCACATCCTGATGTATTTAATATGCTATTGCAAATTCTCGATGACGGCTATATTACAGATAGCTTAGGAAGAAGAATAGACTTTAGAAATACTATTATTATTATGACATCTAACATTGGTTCACGCCAATTGAAAGATTTTGGTGCTGGCGTTGGCTTTGGTACTGCTTCAAAAATGGCCCAAGCCGATTCAAATGCAAAAAGTATGATTGAAAATGCTTTAAAAAAGTCATTTGCTCCTGAATTTTTGAATAGAATTGACGATGTGATTGTATTTAACGCTTTAGAAAGAAAAGATATCCATTCAATTATAGATATTGAATTGAAAAAACTTATTTTACGCATTGAAGATTTAGGTTACAATCTAACTTTAACTAAGGACGCCAAAGACTATATTGCAAATAAAGGTTTTGATAAACAATATGGAGCACGTCCTTTAAAACGAGCTATTCAAAAATACATAGAAGATGCCTTGGCTGAAGAAATTATAAATTCACAGCTCAAGGAAGGGGATGCTATTCTTATGGAATTAAATAAAGATAAAACAGAACTCACTATTACTATTAATAAAGGAAAAGATAAAGTAGAATAAATATTTCTAAAATTATTTGGACTGAAATTGTCCTTTTAAAAAACCAAGTCCGTAGCCAAAAAATTGTATTAGTGTAGTGAAAACACTTACAACGGCTACGGATATTTTTTTATTCTTACCTAAAGAATCTAATAGTATAAACATAAAATAAATAGCAAAAAAAACAGCTAGCATATAAAAACCAAAAAAAGCCGCTGGTATGGCACTTATAAAAAACAGCATAAAAATACTCGGAAACCAATACGTTATTTTTGACGTTTCAGGGTACCTTTTATTTAAAAATGGCCTGCCATTACCAAAGGCAAAAGTTTGCTTAAAAAATTGTTGAAAAGTACTTCTTCTTTTGTGATATACAAAAGCTTTTTCAATAAACTGAGTCTTAAAATGGTGTTCCCATAAACGAAAAGTCAAATCTATATCCTCTCCTATTTTGAGTTTTGAAAACCCTTTAGTTTTTTCAAATGCCCCCTTTGAAATTCCAAAATTAAAACTACGGGGCTGAAACTTACCTACTCCTTTTTTACTCCCACGAATTCCACCCGTTGTTAAAAACGAAGTCATACTATAATTTATAGCTTTTTGAATGTAGGTAAAAGACTCATGTGCCGCATCCGCCCCACCAAAAGCATCTGTAAATTTTTTATTTAAAGCCTTCTCTACTTCAACTAAATAGTTGGGAGGAATTATACAATCTGAATCAAAAATTATAAAGTACTCCCTCGAGGCCCGTTTCATTCCATAATTTCGGCTATCTCCTGCTCCAGTATTCTCTTTAAAAAAATATTGAACATTTAAATCATTCGAATATTTTTTTACAATATTCTTAGATGACACTGTTGAACCATCTTCAACAACTATTACTTCAAAGTTTTTTGAATAGGTTTGCTCATTTAAACTACACAACAGCTCGTCAATTTCTTGCGGTCTATTGTAAACAGGAATTATTATTGAAAACTGTAAATTCATCATATATTTTACAGATCCAAAATTAAGCTATTTTAAATAAATATTGCAAATGCATTTTCAGAAAAAAAACCTACTTTTAAACTGTACAAAGTAGGTTTTTTGAACACTTATTTAACAGTTATTCTAATTAATTTTTTGAAAATTCAATATTTTTTAGTCTATACAAGTCCAAATTTTCTACCTCAAATTTATCCATATATTCGAACTTTTCTCTATTCTCTGAACTAACTAAATTCACATATATTTTTGCTGAACGTGAAAAGGATTCATCTTTTTGGCTATTCAATACTAATAAATACCCCATAATAATGTTTCCCGCCATTTCAACTAACCTTGTTGCATGAAAATCAACCAATTCTGTATTATTAAAATCAATAACTCGTTGAACTATAGATTTATATTCTTCTGTCATTTTATGAAGTTTTGTTCCAATTTCACAATTTTTATCAGAAATTCGGGAATCGTAAATCATAATTTGATCCAAGAAAACACCTGTAGTAACACCTTTAATAGCTGCCACAGCCTGTAACTGAGAGGTTCCTTCATAAATCGAAGTAATTCTTGCATCTCTATACAAACGTTCAATAGGAAAATCTTTCATAAATCCAGTCCCTCCATGAATCTGCAAAGAATCATATGCAATTGAATTACAAGTTTCACTAGCCGTTAATTTAATTAGAGGTGTGAAAACATTGGCTAATTTTGAGTAAAATTTCATCTCTCCCCTCTCTTCTTTCTCTAATTTACGCTCCTTCAATACTTCTTCATATACTTTAAAAACATCGACAAAACGTGTTGTTTCATACAACAAAGAGCGAAGAGCATCAATTCTAACCTTCATATTTGTTATCATTTCATACACGGCGGGGAAATTTGCAATAACTTTACCAAATTGCGCTCTTTCATCGGCATATTTTAAAGCCTCACGATAAGCTGCATCAGCTATTCCAACTGACTGCGCTCCTACCCCCAAACGAGCTGAATTCATTAAGGCCATTACATATTTAATCAAACCAAAACGTTCTTTACCTACTATTTCAGCAGGTGCATCTTTAAATACCAACTCACAAGTTGGTGAACCTTTAATTCCCAATTTTTTTTCTAAATGACGTACTTCAATGGCATGGTCGTTTCTATCATAAATAAACATCGATAAACCTCTGGCATCAGATGTATTTTCTTCTGACCTAGCAAGCACCAATGATATATCAGCATCTCCATTAGTAATAAATCGTTTTACACCATTTAAAATCCAACAATTTTTCTCTTTATTAAAGGTAGCTTTCAATTTTACCGCTTGTAGATCTGAACCAGCATCTGGTTCTGTTAACACCATCGCAGCAGTAGCGCCATCTCTATTAAAACGAGGTAAATACTTTTCGCGTTGCTCCTCTGATCCAAATTCATAAATGGTTTCAGCACAATCTTGTAATCCCCAAATATTTGCAAAACCAGCATCAGCTCTTGCTACCATCTCAGCTGCCATAACATACGGAAGTAATGGAAAATTTAAACCACCATATTTTCTAGGTAGCGACATTCCAATTAAACCTGCATCGTATAATGCTTTGTAATCCTCTTTAGTTCCTTTTGCATAAACGACTTCATTATTTTCAATATGCGGACCTTCCAAATCAACAGATTCGGCATTAGGTGAGATTGTATTAGCACAAATATCACCTACTATTTCTAATATTTTCTCATAATTATCAATCGCATCTTCGTGATTCAAAGGCGCATAATCAAATTTTTCGGATTCCTGAAAATTTTGTTCTTTTAACTTTACAACTTTTTTTACAATTGGATCTTTTAAATGAAATTTAAAATCCGGAGTGTCTTTGAAAAAATTATCCATTTTTTTCTGTTTTATATTTAGAGTTTATTTAAAACTCGTCAATTTTAATTGTTAATCTATTTTGCATTCTCTTTGTAAAACTTAATCATCTTAGGTACAACAGTTTCCAAATCTCCTTTGATAACATAATCAGCCAAACTGTTTATTGGTGCATCTGCATCATTATTTATTGATATAACCATTGATGCTTCTTGCATACCGGCGGTATGCTGAATTGCACCTGATATACCTGCAGCTATATACAATTTGGGTCGAACGGTAGTACCTGTTTGCCCTATTTGACGATTATGATCAATAAACCCCGCATCAACTGCTGCTCTTGATCCTCCAATTTCACCTCCTAACAACTCTGCTAATTCTTTCAATAAATCAAAGTTTTCTTTTGAACCAACACCATAACCTCCAGCTACAATAATAGCAGCTTCCTTTAAGTTTACTTCAGATTCTTCAATATGCCGTTCAATAATTTTCACAACAAAATCTTCCTCTTTAACAAATTCTTCAACATTAACATTTACTACTTCTGTTGAATAATTTTTATCAAAAATTTCTTTTTTCATAACACCTTCTCTAACAGTAGCCATTTGAGGATGCATATCCCAATTAATGATATTAGCCATAATGCTTCCTCCAAAAGCTGGGCGAATGGCATATAATAAATCTTTGTACTCTTTCTTTTCTTTCTTTACAAAATGATCGCCAATATCAAGAATTGTAGTATCGGCAGTTAATCCACAATTTAATTGAGACGCCAATCTAGGTGCTAAATCTCTTCCTACCGAAGTTGCTCCAAATAACACAATTTGAGGGTCCTCTTTTTTTAATATTTTTGTTGCTAAAGCCGCATGAGGCAAGGTTCTATATGGCTCTAATCGCTCATCGTCGGCTACAATTAATTTATCAACACCATACGATGAAACCTGACTTTCAATACCGGCTAAATCTTTTCCAAAAACCATAGCATCTAAGGGGCAGCCTAATTTTTGTGCTAATCGCTTTCCTGCTGATAATAACTCCTGGCTTATTTCTGCTACTTTTTTATTTTCTACTTCGCAATAAACAAATACACTTTTCATTTATAAAAATTTTAAGTTATATCAACTACCCAATGGTGTGATGTTCAATTAATTCTTTAATCATTCCCTCAATGTCACTATCTGAATCGTTCAAAATTTTAGCCTCATTGGCAGTAAGAACAATACTTTCAACACTTTTTACCTTAGTCGGAGAGCCAGATAAACCAATTTTATTGGCATCAGCTTCAATATCTTCAACATTCCATTCAGGAATGGTCAAATAAGGCCTATTTACATGCAATGCCAACATGGCCTCATCTGCTGATCTTAATTCTGTTTTGGTTCTTGCATATTTAAATTTCATTACTTTCTTCGCATTTCGTGATCTACAATTTGGCGATGAACCATGAACTGTCATTAAACAAGGATATGGAGCCGTAACAGTTTCAACGCCTTTTTCCAAGCGTCTTCTTGCTATAATTTCACTCTCTTTAATATCTATAATTTCTTCCACATAAGTTACTTGAGGAATACTTAATTTATCGGCACATTGTGGCCCTACCTGAGCAGTATCTCCATCAATTGCTTGTCTTCCCCCAACAATTAAATCATAGTCCGATATTTTTTTTAATCCTTGAACAATGGTGTAACTAGTTGCCAATGTGTCGGCACCTCCAAAACGCCTGTCAGAAATCATAATTCCATGATCAATTCCACGATAATATCCTTCTCTAATAATATCAGCTGCTTTTGGTGGTCCCATTGTTAAAATAGTAACAGTTGTTCCTGGAATGCGGTCTTTTATATTTAAAGCAAGTTCCAACGCGTGTAAATCATCTGGATTAAATACCGTTGAAAGTTTACCCCTATTTACAGTACCATCAGGTTTCATGGCTTCAGGACCCACATGACGCGTGTCTGGTACTTGTTTTGCAAGCACTACAATTTTAAGTGGTCTCATAAAATATTTTTATTATATATATGTTTAGTTCAACCAAATTTAACTTAATTAATCTATGGAAAACATGACATTACTCATACTTATAAATAAAAAAGATTAAATAACTTGTGTAAATGCAAAATTTAAACTAAAAAAAGCGGTGATTTATAATAAATCACCGCTTTTTTTAGTTCTTAAAAAGAATTATTAATTCTACTATTTCTTTTCAGGTTCTTCTATTTGGTCTGTTTCATGCTCAAAAGTACTCATGAAATTTTCCATAATTTGAGTACTTACTCCCATATTTGAGAATCCACCATCATGAAATAAATTTTGGAGTGTTACTTTTTTAGTTAGATCTGAAAACAAACTAATTGTATAATCTGCACATTCTAATGCTGTTGCATTTCCAAGTGGAGACATTTTTTCAGCATAAGCAATAAACCCATCAAAACCTTTTACACCACTACCGGCAGTGGTTGGTGTTGGTGATTGAGAAATAGTATTTACACGTACATTTTTATCTCTTCCAAAGAAATACCCAAAACTACGTGCTACTGATTCTAAATAGGCTTTATTATCAGCCATATCATTATAATCAGGAAATACCCTTTGTGCTGCCATATATGATAAGGCAACAACACTTCCCCACTCATTCATTGCATCTTTTTTATACAAAACACTCATTAATCTGTGAAAAGACAAAGCTGAAACATCGAATCCTGTTTTTGTAAAATTATAATCTTCATTTGTATAATGTTTACCTCTGCGTACGTTTACTGACATACCAATTGAATGTAATACAAAATCAATTTTTCCACCTAATATTTTCATTGCTCCATCTACTAGTTTCTCTATATCCATAGTAGAAGTTGCATCCGCAGGAATAATTTCAGAACCAGTTTTTTCTGCTAATTCGGTAATAGTTCCGAGTCTTAACGCTACTGGGGCATTTGACAGAACAAATGTGGCTCCCTCTTCATGTGCTCTTTCAGCAACTTTCCAAGCAATTGATTTTGAATCCAATGCTCCTAAAATAATCCCTTTTTTTCCTTTAAGTAAATTATACATAGTATATTTTGTTATTGTTTTATTTCTAATTTGATTGCAAATATAGCAATTTCTTAATTTAACAGTTCTTTCGCATGCTCTATAGCAGTTGAGGTAATTTTCTTTCCACCTAACATTTCAGCAATTTCTTGAATTCTTTCCTTTCCAGAAAGCTCTTTTAGTTGTGTTACAATATTATTTTCAATATCTTTTTTATAAACTTTGTAATGTTGTTTTCCCTTACCAGCAATTTGAGGCAAGTGCGTAATGGTAATTACTTGCATATTCGCACTCATTTGTTTCATAATATCGGCCATTTTTTGAGAAACATCTCCAGAAACCCCAGTATCTATCTCATCAAAAATAATAGTTGGCAATTTCAAATATTCTGAAAGAATAGCTTTTATAGACAACATAATTCTAGACAACTCTCCTCCCGAGGCTGTTTTCTTTAATTCTCCAAAATTTAATCCTTTATTGGCAGAAATTAACAACTTCAACTCATCTTTACCATTGTTAAAATATAGGTTTGAATGTGTTAAGTTAAATTGAAAACGAGTGTTTTCCATCCCCAAATTCGATAAGCTTTTTTCTAATTTCTTTATTAAAATAGGTATTGCCCTCTCTCTCTTTTCAAAAATAGATTTTGCCAGATCATCAATTTTAATGGCAACACTTTTAATTTCCATTTCTTTTTCTGAAATTAATGAGGAAGAATTTACAACAGCATCAACTTTTACCGAAAGTTCTTCTTTAATATTCATCAATTGCTTAATTGATTCAACTGCATGTTTTTTCTTTAAATTGTAAATTAACTGAAATCTATCATTTAAGGTTTCCAATGCTAAAGGATCAAATTCAACTTCTTCATTTAATTTTTCAATTTCACCAATAATGTCATCAAATTCAACTTTTAAACTATTGGTTCGGTCAAACAATTCTTTATATTCATCCGAAAAAGGAGCTATTTTATTCAAATTATTAGTGAAAGAAAACAATAAGCTTTGCAAACCAATTTCTTCATTTAATCCCAATTCCTGCGCTTCAGATAAGTTTAACTTAATATCTTCAACATTGTTTAACTTATCCAAGGCTTGCTCAATTTCAACTTCCTCCTCTACTTTTAACTTAGCTTCACTAAGTTCTTCAAATAAATGCAAGTTGTATTCATATTGTTCTTTGGCCTTATTTTGAGCTTCTTTTAATTGATGTAATTCCTTCTTAAGCTTGTTAAAAAGTACCAATCCTCTTTTATAAGAAGCTATTATAGCTTCATTTTTTGCCAAGGCATCGATAATTTGAAACTGGAAATTAACATCCGATAATTTTAGCGTTTGATGCTGAGAATGAACATCTATCAATTTTTCTCGTAAAGTATTTAAAACCGAAAGTGTTGCTGGAGTATCGTTAATAAAAGCCCTTGATTTCCCATTAGGAAGAATTTCTCTTCTAACAATAGTTTCACCTTCAAAATCTAATTCATTTTCTTCAAAAAATTGTTCTAATTTATAATCTGAGATTGAAAACTGTGCTTCAATAACACATTTCTTAGAAGTATCTTTTAACACTGACGAATCAGCTCTATTACCTAAACCTAAACCAAGCGCCCCTAACAAAATAGATTTACCTGCACCAGTTTCCCCAGTAATAATAGATAAATCATCTCTAAAGTTAACTGATAAAGTATCTATTAGCGCGTAATTTTTTATAGAAAGATGTATAAGCATTGTAGTAATTTAATGGTATGGAATTATTTTATTAAATTCCATTTTTCGGCATTCAGAGGAGAAATTTTCAATAAATCTTCTTTCAATTTAAATGTGTCAAAACTAGGACCATCAGAATAAATATCAACCAATTCATCAGCTTTTGCATCCAAAAAAACACGTAATAAAAATGCAGCTGGACGCGCATCATAAATGGTTTTTAACGTATTTAAAGATTCTGCAATATTTTTTTTAGCTTTTTTTTGATCTATGCTCATTAAATCAATGCCACCTATATGATATTGATACAGGCTTTTATGAAACAAATTATAGGTTGGCGACAAAATATTATCTATTAAGGTAAAACGCGTTCTTGGTCCGTCATTTTGATTCCAGCCTGCATATCCCCCTTGTTGCGCCTGAACTACAATATCTTGTGCTTTTGTAAAAAATGGAATACCTCCTTCTAAAGAAAAAGTGTCTGCATCCATTCCCAAAATCACATAAACATAATAAGCCATCATAGATACCAAATTAGACTCATAAGTATTGTCACTATATAGAAGTGGTTCAAACTCTTGATAAGTAAACTTGAAATTTGTATCCTTAAAATTAAAAACTGGCGTTAAATAAGTAGAATTAAAAACAGGGCGCGATGACTGAACTTGAATATTACCACTAAAATCACCACCGTTTTGTTCCAAAATAGTAATGGTAATATTACAAATTACACGTTCTTGTGTTTTATAATTATATCCGGTCCATTGGGTACGGTTAATAAAATCATTCAATGCCCCCTCTAAAGTAACATAAACCTGCTTATTTGAACCAGAAATATTGTCGGAATTTATAGTTAAAGAACAATCTAACTCTTGTGCACTTAACTGCCCTAGGTAAAAAAAAACACATATTAATTGAACTATTTTACGCATAATTACATTGGGATATTTCATTAAAAATATCTTCAGCTACTGCCGCTTTAGATTTTAGACCAAATTCAGAAATTTCGCCCAATTTATTAATAATTGTTACTTTATTTGTGTTCTCTTTAAATCCAGCACCTTTATCTTGTAATGAATTTAACACTATAAAATCTAAATTTTTCTTTGTAAGCTTGGCTTTTGCATTTTCTATTTCATTGTTCGTTTCCAATGCAAAACCCACCAAAATTTGTGTAGTTTTTTCTTTACCCAAAGATGCTAAAATATCATGAGTTTTAATCAATTCTATATTTAAATAACCCGAATCTTTTTTAATTTTATTCGCAGCCACATTTTTAGGTTTATAATCTGCAACAGCAGCAGAAAGAATCGCAATATCTACTGCTTTAAAATAACGGTGCACTTCATTATACATTTCTTCAGCACTTTCAACATCAATTCTTTCAACTGAAGTGTTAGAAATAGTTTCGTTAGATGGCCCCGTTATTAAGTATACTTCAGCACCTAAACTAGCAGCTTTTTTCGCCAGTTCAAAACCCATTTTCCCCGAAGAATAATTCCCAATAAAACGTACCGGATCAATAGCTTCATATGTTGGACCAGCAGTAATTAATACTTTCTTTTTATACAATGGTAACCCTTGAATAATCTCATTTTCAATAAATGAAACAATATTTTCGGGTTCTTCCATTCTTCCTTCACCTATTAACCCACTCGCTAAAAAACCACTTGAAGGTGAAATAAATATGTTTTTAAAGTTTTGTAATTTTTCAATATTAGCCTTAGTTGTAGGATGTTGATACATATCTAAGTCCATGGTAGGCGCAAAATACACTTTACATTTAGCCGACAAATAAACTGCAAGCAGCAAATTATCGCAAACACCATTTGCCATTTTTGACAAGGTATTAGCCGTTGCAGGCGCAACAAGCATAAAATCAGCCCATAGACCTAATTCTACATGGCTAATCCATTCTTCAGTTTCGGCTTCCCCTTTTTCAAAAAAAGAAGAATAAACAGGGTTTTGTGAAAGCGTAGAGAGCGTTAATGGAGTAACAAAATCTTTTGAAGCAGGCGTCATTACTACTTTAACATTTGCTCCTTTTTTAATAAAAAGTCGCACCAAACTAGCTGTTTTATAAGCAGCAATACCGGCTGAAACACCTAAAAGTACATTTTTACCACTTAAAATAGCCATTTTATTTTTGAGAATCTTCCGGATTTCTATAATAAATTTTCCCTTCTAACCATTCTTCCACTGCAATTGCAGATGGCTTTGGTAATTTTTCGTAAAATTTAGAAACTTCAATTTGCTCTTTATTTTCAAATACCTCGTCTAAACTATCGGTATATGTTGCAAATTCTTCTAACTTCTCAACCAATTCATTTTTTAAATCACCACTAATTTGTTCTGCTCTTTTAGCAATAATTGTGATTGCTTCGTAAATGTTCTCTGTAGATGCCTCAATTTTATTTTTATCGTAAGTAATTGTTGATTGAGCAGCCTTTGTGTTTTTATAATCCATTAGTTTCAGTTTTTTGTGCTATAAGAATTTTAATCTCGTTATTTAATTCCTCCAATAAATCCTCTGTATCTTCTAATTTTTCAGATTCAGGAAAATTCCTTTTATACCTTTCGTGTGCTTTTACAGCATCATTTAATCTTGTTTCTTTTTTAAATATATAACTATTTATAGCCAATTTATATGAAGCCATAAACCTCAAATATAAAACTTCTTCTTTATAAATAGACCCCAAATATTCACTAGTAAAGTTATCAAATGAAGCAATTGCAGCAATATAATCACTTGTAGTGTAATATTGTTTCGCAATTTCAAAAGCTTTCTTTTCTAACTTTTCTGTCAAGGAATTAATATTTAAGCTAGCCTCAGAAACTTTATCTGAATCAGGATATTTATAAATAAAATTTTGCAAGGCATTCAAGGCTTCATAACTATCTTTTTGATCTAAACTAAAAATAGGTGACGATAAATAATAACTATGGGCGGCTAAATACGCCGCTTCTTCAACTTTTGAACTTTTCGGATAGTTTTTCACAAACTTATCAAAATAATAAGACGACAAGCCGTATTGCTTAGTATTGTAATAAGATTGTGAAATCATATATTGTATACGTTCCATTTGAGGTCTACCTCTATAAAACGGTGTTATTTTTTCAAATAATTGAATAGCTTTAGAATAACTTTGTGACTCGTACAGTTTTGTAGCCATTTGATATTGCTCTTGAGCCGTACCTTTATTCAAAACCTTACTATAATCACCACAAGACGAAAATCCCATAGCAATCAATAAAATGAAAATATAAATCTTATTTTTTTGCATTTGGCAAAATTAGTTATTTATTATGAATTAATAAAATGATTTTTCACATCATTAATTCACAAAAACAACTAGCGTTTAATATATGTGTTGCTTTTACTGCTAAATTCTTTGTTATTTCTTATACACCAGGCATAACAGAACTAACAATTGACAATTGTTTTATATCGTTATCAAACAGGTACAACCCTCCTTTATCATCTCCAATAAGATTGATTTTATCTAATATTGTTCTAGCTTGAGCCTCTTCTTCAATTTGTTCGGCTACATACCATTGTAAAAAATTATGGGTTGCATAATCTCTTTCTTCCAATGCAATATGCACCAACTCGTTGATACTACTTGAAACAAATACTTCATGTTTAAATAATGTTTCAAACATTTCTTTAATAGATCCAAATTCAAGATCTGGCCCCTTTAGTTCTGAAACCTGGGCATGTCCACCACGCTCGTTAATGTATTTAAAAAGCTTTAACATGTGCATACGCTCCTCGTCAGACTGAGCATACATAAATTCAGAAACACCTTCCAACCCTTTTAATTCGGCCCAAGAAGCCATCGCTAAATAAATTTGTGATGATTCTGCTTCTATCTTTATTTGTAAGTTTAAAGCCGATTGCATTTTTTTTGATAACATAGTATTACGATCTTTTAATTTTGTTACTTATTAACTATTTCATTATTAATATTACTTAATAATTTTCAACAAAGTTATTGATTTTTTGTTGTAATTCATAAGAAGCTGCAACCAAAGGTAAACGAACATGTTCTAAGCATATATTAACTTTTTTTAACATTGCTTTTATTCCTGAAGGATTGCATTCTTCAAAAATATAATCAATACTATCCATTACTTTGTAATGTATTTTATTAGCACTCTCCACATTACCTTCCAAGCCATATTGCATCATTTCTGAAAAATCTTTTGGCAATCCTTGAGCAATTACCGAAATAACACCAGATCCACCAGCTAAAACCATAGGCAAAGCAATCATATCGTCTCCAGAAATAACCATAAAGTCTTTAGGTTTATGTTGAATTATCTTCATTGCTTGTACCAAATCACCCGCTGCTTCCTTTACAGCAACAATATTTTCAAAATCATTTGCTAATTTCAAAATAGTTGCAGGTTCAACATTCTTACCTGTTCTACCTGGTACATTATACAAAATTATTGGCAGTGCACTAGCCTCTGATACCGCTTTATAATGCAAATAAATCCCTTCTTGTGTTGGTTTATTATAATACGGAGAAACTGAAAGTATTGCACAAAAAGCAGATAAATCACTTGATTCAATCTCACTAACTACCGCCATTGTGCTGTTCCCGCCTACTCCTAATACCAATGGCAGCCTGCCATTATTTACTTTTATAATCGTAGCCTTTACCTGTTCTCTTTCTTTGTCTGACAGAGTTGCTGGTTCACCTGTTGTTCCCAATACAACTAAATAATTTACACCATTAACTATTTGAAAATTCACCAAACGTTCCAACCCATCAAAATCTACCGTTTTATCTTCATTAAATGGTGTTACCAAAGCCACACCAGTTCCTAATAATTCCTTCATTATATTTTTTTTAAAATGGCTAAATACTTTTTCATCTCCTTATTAAACAACTCTATATCAGATTCATTACAATTAATTAACAAATCATACAATTGATTATCTAAATATGAAAACCCTACGTTAAACATTGTTTCACTTTGCAATATTAATACGTTAAAGTAAATATTTTCAACTTTACTATAATTAATTAACAAATCGTATTTTTTTGTTAAAATATAAGTTAATTTTTTTGATTTTATTTTTCCGTACCATCCAAAATCTTTTGGTGAGAAGACATTGCCTAAAAGTTCACTTTTCAAAACTTTCTTTTGAAACTCCAAAATATCAATTTCACTTTCAGCTATTCCAAATAGATTCTTAATATCTTTTAAAATTGCCGTTTTTTTGGAACTATCATCTAATAAAACAAGTACCTTTTTAATACCATTTGATTCATTTTCATGCCGTTTTACAGCAAAATTTTTCAACCGCTTATTAAAAAATAATTCATTGCTAATCCGTTTAAAACCTGTAAAAATCATCTATATCACAACTTAATTTACAAAACTAATTAAAATGGCTATCATAACTACAATGAAAAAAAATATTATTTTACATTTCACAATATCTCCATTTTAAATTACAAAAACAAACCACTACATTTGATAAAAACAGCTAATAAAAAAATCTTGTACATTACTATTTTACGCACCAATAAAACATATAAGCATATAAAAACCCCTAACAGCAACTATCTTTTAATCAAGGTAATTTAACTTGTAAAGTAGTTTTGTTGGAATCTTCAATTGAAGCACCTACATAAAACCTACTAAAGTTTTTTTTAAAAGTTAAACTTAAAATTGGTATTTTTGATGTTGGAATTGATTTAACATATTTAGTTTTTTTTTAAGGAAACCAGCCATTTAATTCCAATTAAAATAAGTCAAGAGAATGGCAAAAGACTAATTAAAAGTAGTACATGGCGACCTTGTAATATATTTTTTACACCTTGCCTTATCAATTAAATTAATGATTTAAAACCGGCTTCAAAAACCAAAACCATCATTTTAATTATTGGGAGGCGGCACAAATAATTTTTACCTAAGCTTAAAACCACGAAAATACTGAAGGTTTAAAGTTTATTAGCATATTAGGTAGACCGCGACAGAATACTACAAGTGACAAAAACAAAGTAATCAAGGAAAGAAGTATTATAGTATAATTTAATAAAGAAGAGAAAATGCGTATTGAAACCGATTTAAAATTAGGGTTTAAGGATGTTATGATTCGTCCGAAAAGATCTACATTAAGTTCAAGATCACAAGTTACACTGGATAGAAATTTTACATTTTTACATAGTAAACACAAATGGAACGGTGTTCCAATTATGGCGGCAAACATGGACACTGTAGGCACCTTTGAAATGGCTAAAGAACTTTCAAAACATAAAATATTTACTGCTATACATAAACATTATTCAATTGAAGAATGGAAAGAATTTATGGATGCCAACGGAAATAATATTACCGATTATATAGCCGTTAGCACAGGTACGGGAGATGCAGATGCAAAAAAAATCGCAACTATTTTTGAACAAAACACTAAGCTTAAATTTTTATGTATAGATGTTGCAAATGGGTATTCTGAACATTTTGTGAATTTTGTCAAAAAAGCTAGAAACAACTACCCCGATAAGGTTATAATGGCAGGTAATGTAGTAACTGGAGAAATGGTTGAAGAATTGTTGTTGGCTGGTGCAGATATTATTAAAGTTGGTATTGGACCTGGATCGGTTTGTACAACACGTGTAAAAACAGGTGTTGGTTACCCTCAACTTTCGGCAATTATTGAATGTGCAGATGCAGCTCATGGTTTAGGAGGACAAATAGTTTCAGATGGTGGTTGTAAAATACCTGGTGACATTGCCAAAGCTTTTGGTGGCGGGGCTGATTTTGTAATGCTTGGCGGAATGTTGGCTGGCCATACCGAAAGTGGTGGTAAAACTGTTGAAATTAACGGTAAAAAATTCAAACAATTCTACGGAATGAGCTCTGAAACAGCAATGAACAAACACGTTGGTGGTGTTGCAAATTACCGAGCTTCTGAAGGTAAAACAGTTGAAATACCTTATCGTGGCGCTGTAGAAAATACTATCCAAGATTTTTTAGGTGGATTACGCTCTACTTGTACTTATGTTGGTGCTAACAGATTGAAAGAATTAACAAAAAGAACCACTTTTATTAAAGTTCAAGAACAACACAACGAAGTGTTTTCTAACTAAATCACTCTGCACTAAAGTGCAGAGGTTTTTTTTACTAGGGACTGAAAGTCCCTCAATTACTCTAATATAAAATTAGAGTTATCTGAATTTAATTTTCGATGATGTTCTAAATACTCATTAACCATTTGATCTGTTATATTTCCAGTACTCCAAGCTCCATAACCTGTTGCCCAGAAATGTTTTCCCCAATACGTTTTCCTTAAAACTGGAAATTCTTGTTGTAACTTTCGTGAGGTTCTTCCTTTCATCTGTTTTACTAAAAAACTAATACTCTGTTTTCGAGAATATTCAATGTGCACATGAATATGGTCTGAACTTACTACCCCTTTTAATATTTCTACATTTTCTGCATCGCAAATCTGAATCAGTAATTCTCGACATCTGGTTTGAACATCTCCCTTCAATACTTTATATCTATACTTGGTAGACCAAACAATGTGGCAACTTATTCTACTTACTGTATGAGAACCTTTTCTTTGGTAGTCTGTCATATAGTAAAGATATAATTTTTCACATTACTAAAGTACTGCAATGAAATTGCAGGGTTTTAGACCCAAATTTGAAACCAATAAACCAATTAGTTGCACCACAAAGAGATTATGGTTTAATGCTTTTAGGTGGAGATAAAACCACGAAACTTAGATACAGAGTTGCTCTTATGAATGGTAGAGGGCTTGGTGTTGTAGATAACAATACTAAAAAAGACATTATTGGAAACCTTGTATATGCTCCAGTAAAATATATTCAAATTGGTGCAAGTTACCGTTATGGATATCCGAGCAACGATGACGATTTTAGACAAACTTTAGGCTTCGAATTTTTAGCAAATTATCATGGGTTTGCCTTACAGGGAGAATGGATTATAGATGAAGGCGACTATAACAGAGCTGCAGGTGGTGGTTGTGGTTCAACACCTCTAGAACTAGGTGAAAATAGACAAGGCGCATACATAATGCTTTCTTATATGTCAAAAATAAAATTACAACCTGTAGTTAAATATGAATTTTTTGACGCAGATGAAGACACAAAATACTACGGATATCAAGAAATGTTAACACTTGGGGTAAATTATTTCTTTAATGATAAAACAAGACTTCAAGTTAATTATCAAAACATTAGTGAAACTCCAAAAGTTAAAAACGACGCATTGCTTTGCCAAGTTCAAATTCGGTTTTAATAAGTACGCAATTATTTAAAAAAAACTACTGACAATTGTCAGTAGTTTTTTTTTTCATATATGTAACTTTGTTTAATTAAACAACCAATTTTCAATAACATTATGACTACAGATAAAGAAATTTTAAGAGAAAAATTAGCGGATTATTATGCCGAAATATTTGAAGAAAATCTTTTAGAAGAAATTATCGATGTGGGTATTTTACGAACCATTCATAGCAACGAGCTTTTAATTGATATTGGAGATAAAATGACCCATGTACCACTTATATTAAATGGAGCGGTTAAAATTATAAGAGAAGACAAAAATGGGGATGAAATTGCATTATATTTTTTAGAAAAAGGAGATACCTGCGCCATTTCATTCATTAATTGCATTAACAGAAGTAAAAGTATGTTTAGAGGTATTTGTGAGAAAGACACTGAAGGAATATTTATTCCTGTTGATAAAATTGATGCTTGGCTTAAAAAATATAAATCTTGGAGAGAATTTGTGATTGATAGCTATCACATGCGCTTAATTGAAATGGTTGAATCTATTGATAGTTTAGCCTTTATGAAATTAGACGATAGATTACATAAATACTTAACAGACAAAGTTAAGATAATGAAAGACAATATATTAATCATAACTCATCAAGAAATAGCCGATGATATAAATACCTCAAGAGTTGTAGTGTCACGATTATTGAAAGTATTAGAAAATCAAGGAAAAATTAAAATTCGTAGAAACAGAATAATTATTGATAATATTTAGGCTAACATTTTAATATAATCCAATTCAGAAATAATAGGCACACCTAAACTTTCAGCTTTTGCCAATTTACTTGGTCCCATATTATCACCTGCAATTACATAATTTGTTTTTTTAGAAATTGAACTTGCTACTTTACCACCGTTATCTTCAATAGATTTTTTTAAATCGTTTCTATTGAACTCAGTAAAAACCCCAGAAACAACAAATATTTTACCTTGTAAAATTTCTGTTTTCCCCTCCTGAGAGACTTCTGACATTTCTAATTGAACCCCATAAAATTTCAATCTTTCAACTAATTGAATATTTACCAAGTTTGACGAAAAATCGATCACACTTTCTGCTATTCTATCACCTATTTCATCAACAGATATCAATTCTTCGAAAGTAGCATTCATTAAATTCTCTATAGATTTAAAATGTTTTGCCAACCTTTTAGCAACTGTTTCTCCAACAAATCTAATCCCCAATGCAAATAATACCTTTTCAAACTGAATTTCTTTCGATTTTTCAATTCCAGCAACCATATTCTCAGCCGATTTTTCAGCCATTCTTTCTAAAGGAATAATTTGCGCTACTTTTAATTCATATAAATCTGCATAATTATTTATCAAACCTTCTTTAAATAATAATTCGACCGTTTCAGCCCCTAACCCATCAATATCCATCGCTTTTCGACTAATAAAATGTTGAATTCTTCCTGTTATTTGAGTTGGACAACCATATTCATTTGGGCAATAATGTTTTGCATCTCCTTCTTTTCGCACCAAAACGGTACCACAATCCGGACAATCTTTTATATAAACTGTAGGTTTAGAATCTAATGGTCTATTATTCAAATTAACCCCAACAACTTTTGGAATAATTTCACCTCCTTTTTCAACAAACACGGTATCACCTACTCTAATATCTAACTTTACTATTTGATCAGCATTGTGCAACGACGCCCTTTTTACAGTTGTCCCTGCTAACTGTACCGGATCCAAATTTGCCACAGGTGTAATGGCTCCTGTTCTTCCAACCTGATAGGTAATTTCATTTAAAATAGTACTTTCTTGTTCTGCCTTAAATTTATAAGCAATGGCCCAACGCGGTGATTTTGCTGTAAAGCCTAATTCATCTTGTTGATGTAAATTATTTACTTTTACTACAATACCGTCTGTTTCATAGGGTAATTCATGTCGTTTCTCATCCCATTTTTCAATAAAGGCAAAAACGGCATCAATAGTGTCGCAAACTTCAATGGCTTTCGGAATTTTAAATCCTAATGTTCTCGCATTTTTTAAGGTTTCAAAATGTGTTTCATTTGGATTGTTATTGGCTACAATATGATACAATAAACAATCTAAAGGCCGCCTGGAAACCTCCGCACTATCTTGCAATTTTAAACTACCGCTGGCTGTATTTCTTGGGTTTCTGTATGGATCTTCACCCGCTTCAACCCGTTCTTCATTCATTTTATTAAAACCATCCAAAGGCAAAATAATTTCGCCTCGTATTTCAAAATCTGAAACAAACTCTTTATTTAAAACTAATGGAATAGACTTAATTGTTTTAATATTCTCTGTTACATCATCTCCCTGGAAACCATCGCCACGTGTTACAGCGCTCACCAACATACCATTTATATAGGAGAGATTAATGGATGCGCCATCGTACTTTAATTCACAAGTATAATTTATTGCTTCATCGCCTAACATTTTTTGAATGCGTTTTTCCCAATCCAACAGGTCTTCTTTTGAATATGAATTTTCTAAGGAATACATTCTATTTTTATGAACAACGGTTTGAAAGTTTTTAGTAATTGCGCCACCAACTCTCTGTGTAGGTGAATTTGCATCAAAAAACTGCGGATTTTCAAGCTCTAACTTCTCTAACTCCTTTAACTTCAAATCAAAATCATAATCTGAAATTGTTGCAGCATCAAGCACATAATAATTGTAATTATGTTGGCGTAACTCAGCTCTAAGAGCTTCAATAGTTTGTTCAATATTATTGGTCATATTTCAATATAATTCGGGGTTAAAAGTACTCATATTTTTTTGAATTATATAGTCATAAAACAAGGCTTCAACTTCACAATTAATCATACACCATGTAACTAAGGTTACATGTAACAATGACTTTTATCATAATTCGCACTATGTTACTTAAGTAACTTTACACCAGATTAAAAATGTACAAAAGTTTTTTAAAAAAATAAACTACTATAGATGAAAAATTTAATTATTTTAGGCGCAGGTACTTCGGGAACTATGATGGCAAATCACCTACGTTCTAAACTTGCCAAAAACCAGTGGAATATTACCATTGTTGATCAATTTAAAACACATTATTACCAACCTGGTTTTTTGTTCTTACCTTTTGATATTTATACTGAAAGCCAAGTAAAAAAAGTTGGAAAGAAATTTATTCCTAAAGGAGTTAATTATATTCAGAAAAAAATTAAACAAATTTTTCCTGATGAAAACAAAGTAGCGCTTGAAGATGAGACATTAAACTATGATCTTTTAATTATTGCTACAGGTTCAAAAATAGCACCAGAAGAAACAGAAGGTATGAAAGGTAAAAACTGGCACAAAAATGTGTTTGATTTTTATACCTACGAAGGTTCCTTAGCGCTTAGAAATAAACTAAGAGAATTTAAAGGTGGAAAAATGATTGTTCACTTTACAGAAATGCCAATTAAATGCCCAGTAGCTCCTTTAGAATTCGCTTTTTTAGCAGATTCGTACTTTAGAAAAAAAGGAATGAGAGACAAAGTTGATTTGAAATATGTTACTCCACTTGGAGGTGCATTTACAAAGCCAAAAGCAACCAAAGCACTAAGTTATCTTTTAGAAGAAAAAGGCATTGAAGTTATTACAGATTTTGATATTGAAAAAGTTGACAATGATTTAAATCAAATCGTTGACTACGGAGAAAGAGCTGTTGATTTTGACCTTCTAGTAACGGTCCCTACAAATATGGGTGACAAGGTAATTGAAAAATCTGGCTTAGGTGATGACTTAAATTTTGTTCCAACTCATCCAAATACTTTACAGTCTCAAGCACATGAAAATATTTTTGTGATTGGAGATGCAACCAATGTTCCAGCTTCCAAAGCAGGTTCTGTAGCACATTTTGAAGCAGAAACACTAACAGACAATATTTTACTTTATATTAACAACCAACCTCTTAAAGAAGAATTTGATGGACATGCAAATTGCTTTATAGAAACTGGAAACAACAAAGCATTATTAATAGATTTTAACTACAAGCAAGAACCAGTTGAAGGAACATTTCCTTTTGCAGGCATAGGACCTTTAAAACTACTTAAAGAAAGTATTTTTAACCATTGGGGGAAATTAGCATTTAGATGGATTTATTGGAACATGTTATTAAAAGGAATCGCCATTCCTTTTGTATCAAGAAACATGAGTTTTAAAGGAAAGGTTTTCGATATAAAATCAGATCAAAAATAATTATTAACTATATAAAATAAATATTATGGCATTAAAAACAATAGCAGGAGTTGAATTAGAAGTTTCTGAAGATGGATACTTAAAAGATATGACTCAATGGAATGACGAAATAGCAAAAGAAATTGCTACAGAAATAGGAATTGAATTGACTCCTAAACATTTTGAAGTTCTTAATTATTTACGTGAAAAAACAGAAGCTAAAGAATCTTTAACTATTAGAGGTGTTGGTAAATCAGGCATTGTTACTATTAAAGAACTATATGTATTATTCCCTAAAGGGCCTTTAAAATTCTCATCTAGAATAGCTGGAATTCCAAAACCAACAAGTTGTATATAATTTAAAAAAATTAAAAATGGAAACTAAAGAAAAGAAACCTTTAGAAAAGGTTTGTATTATATGTGCTAAAGGGAGTTTAGAAGATGTTTATGCAACGTTAGTTATGGCCAATGGTGCTGTAATGGAAGGTATTGAAACCAATGTGTTTTTTACATTTTTCGGTTTAGATGGTATCACAAAAAAAGGTATGAACAAGTTACATACAGCTACAACTGGAAACCCAGCAATGCGTATGCCTGGCGGATTACCATTTCCAACAATGCTAGGTGGTTTACCAGGTGTTGAATCTGCAGTATCAGGAATGATGCGTAAACAAATGGAAGCATTAGATATGCCTCCTGTTGATGAATTTTTAGAGATGATCAAAGCTGGTGGTGGTGAAATTTACGCTTGTAAACTTGCTGTTGACATGTTTAAATTAGAAAAAGAAGATTTATCAGATGAAGTTCATTCAATTATTACCATTGGTGAATTTTATGAAATGTGTGATGGTGACAGAACACAAATTATATTCACTTAATAGTAAATCTCAATAATTAAAAAGGTCGTTTAAAATAAATTTTAGACGACCTTTTTTTTGTTTGTTTATCAAATGTTATCTAAATATATAGCGTTCTATTTCGCCATTTAAATTTAGCATTTCAATTCTAATAACTTCGCCTTTTGACTTATTTGCAATTAAACTAGTAACATCATCAACAGTGTAAACTTTTTCATTATTAATAGCAACTATTACAAATCCTTTCTTAACGCCATAATATGCCAATTCCCTATTGGTTATATCTGTAATTTTAACCCCATTGCCAATAGCAAGTTTTTTCAACTCCTTTGTTTCTAGGTTTTTCAATACCAATCCCAAATTAGAAATAGTACCTACGTCATTTTTAGTTAATTTAACCTCCATTTTCTTCTCTTTCCCATTTCTCAAAAAGGAAACTACCACGGTATCATCTGGTCGTTTTGTTCTTAAAAAACCCGTTAAATCGGCATATGTTGATATTTTAACATCATTTAATTTAACAATAATATCATTCTTCTTTAGCCCTGCATTATCTGCACCAGAGTTTTCAATTACATCTGAAATATAAAAACCTTCAGTAATTTCAATTTCTAAATTATCGGCCACTTTATTATTTAATTCACCTCCACGAACCCCAAGAACAGCCTTTTGCACATTCCCAAACTCCATCAAATCTTCAATTACTTTTTTTGCTATATTAGAAGGTACTGCAAATGAATAGCCTACAAAAGATCCGGTTTGCGATGATATGGCTGTATTAATACCTATTAACTCTCCTCTGGTATTTACCAATGCACCACCACTATTACCAGGGTTTACAGCTGCATCGGTTTGAATAAATGAATCTACACCATTATTTCCAGTTAAATCTCTGGCCTTAGCGCTTACTATGCCAGCAGTTACCGTTGAGGTTAAATTATACGGGTTTCCAACAGCCAATACCCATTCACCAACACGAACACCATCTGAATTTCCAAATGGAATGTATGGTAATTTTTCCGCATTTACTTTTAATAAGGCAATGTCGTTGGTTGGATCAGCTCCAATTAATTTAGCATTTAATACTTTTTTATTATTTAAAGTAACTTCAATTTCTGAAGCTCCTTTAATTACATGATGGTTTGTAATAATATATCCATCAGAAGAAATTATTACACCACTTCCTGTTCCAACCTGTGAATATTGTCTGCTACCGCTTCCTTGTCCATAAAAATATTCTTTATATGGATCCCTAACTGTTTTATAAGAGGTATTTTTAACGTGCACAACAGAATTGAGCGTTTTTTTCGCTGCTATAGTAAAATCTGTATTTTCCATCGCAGCCACAACTCCACTAGTAAAATTTGTTTGAATAGCAGCTGGTTGAGATACCGCATTTTCATAACTAATTTGAGGTTCCTCAAAAAAAAACTTATAAGTTCCTAATGTGAACACCCCTCCTAATGCTGAAAACAATATTATACTAAGAATTTTTTTCATTTTTTCAATTAATTTTTAAAATTACAAATCAAAATTAAAACTTTATCAAGTTCAAAAATATGCTTTAACGGTTTGTTAACAGTGATTTAACCAAATTTAACATTCTATAATCAAGGACCAATTTTAACATAATAATATAGTCTTAATTTATTACATTTGCAGCAATGAAACTACATTTTTACAAATATCAAGGAACGGGAAACGATTTTATTATGATTGATAATAGAACTATGTTATTTCCGAAAAACGACGTAACGCTTATAAATAAATTATGCGATAGACGGTTTGGAATAGGTGCTGATGGATTAATTTTATTAGAACCTTCTGAAAATCATGACTTTACCATGGTTTACTTTAATGCCGATGGAAATGAAGGTAGTATGTGTGGTAATGGCGGCCGATGCCTTGTTGCATTTGCTAAACAATTAAAAGTTATTGAAAATAAAACCATCTTTGATGCCGTTGATGGTTTGCATTACGCAACTATTGAAAATGAAATTGTAAGCCTAAAAATGATTGACATTGATAATATTGAAGTTACAAATACTTATTCATTTTTAAATACAGGCTCTCCTCATCATATTAGTTTTTGCAATAATTTAAAAGACTTAAATGTAAAAAAAATTGGAGCACAAATAAGATATGGCGCTCCTTATTTTGAAACAGGAACAAATGTGAACTTTGTGGAACAAGTTTCTGAAAACGCTTTTAAAGTAAGAACCTATGAACGTGGGGTTGAAGATGAAACATTGGCTTGCGGAACTGGTGTAACAGCCGTTGCTATTGCGGCTCATAAAACAAAAAAAACGAACAGCACTAAAATACAACTCGAAGTTTTAGGTGGAAATTTAGAAGTTTCATTTGAAAACGAAGGAAACTTATATACAAATATATTTTTAAAAGGCCCTGCGGAATCTGTATTCGAAGGAAACACCATAATTTAATGGCTGTACTACTAGGGAAAAATATTAGCCTTAGAGCATTAGAACCTGAGGATTTAGATTTTCTATTTTCTGTAGAAAACAATGAATCATTTTGGGAAATTAGCAGTACCCAAACCCCGTATTCGAAATACATATTGCAAAAATACATTGAAAATTCACATCAAGACATTTATGAAGCAAAGCAATATCGATTTGTAATTTGTAACACAAAAAACATTGCCATTGGATTGATTGATTTATTTGAATACAACCCGCTACATAATCGTGTTGGTGTTGGTATCCTAATTGTTCCAAAATACCAAGGTAATGGTTTTGCTAATGAAGCATTAGAATTACTTATTGAATATTCGTTCTCCTACTTAAATGTTCATCAAATTTTCGCAAACATCACTCCAGACAATAAAGAAAGTATTGCCCTTTTTGAAAAGCATAATTTCAAAAAATCTGGTTTAAAAAAAGATTGGATTTTTTCAAATTCGACCTACAAAGATGAAATCTTATATCAATTAATAAAACCTTCAAATGAAGCTTAAAAAAAAATTTTTTCTGATTTTTATTTTATTGATATTAATGGGAGGCCTAGTAGGTTTTAACCTATATAATAAAATATACACTCCTAACGTCACGAAACAGGGCTTTTTATATATTCCAACTGACAGTAATTTTAACGATGTCAAAAAATTAGTTTCCCCTTTTTTAAAAAAGATTAAGCCTTTTATATGGGTTGCCAATAGAAAAAATTATCCAAACGTAATAAAGCCTGGTAAATATCAAATTAAAAAAGGAATGACCAACAATGATTTGGTTAACTTATTAAGAAGTGGCAAGCAAACAACAGTCAAATTATCATTTAACAATCAAGATACTTTTGAAAAACTTGCAGGCAGAATATCTTCACAAATTGAGGCTGATTCAATCAGCCTTTTAAATGCTTTTACAAATTTAAATTTTATAAACAATGCCGGTTTTGACACAAACAACTGCATGGCAATGTACATTCCAAATTCATATGAATTCTACTGGAATACCTCTGCAGAAGGATTTAGAAAAAGAATGCTGGCTGAATACTCAAAATTTTGGACAACCAATAGAATTCAAAAAGCTGCAAAATTAAAATTATCTAAAACGGATGTCATTACCTTAGCATCAATAGTTCAAAAAGAAACTTCCAATATTCCCGAAAGACCTATAGTTGCTGGTTTATATTTAAATAGATTAAACGATAAATGGCCTTTACAAGCAGACCCAACTATTATTTTTGCCTTAAAACAACAACTAAAAAGTGATGTTGTTATAAAACGGGTACTTACTAAAGATTTGGATATTAATTCTCCTTATAATACTTACAAGCACACAGGTTTACCTCCAGGTCCAATTTCCATGCCCGATATTTCATCTATTGATGCCGTTTTAAATGCAGAAAAACACAATTATTACTACATGTGTGCCAGCACAACCCACTTTGGAAAGCATAAATTTGCGAAAACCCTTTCGCAACATAATAGAAATGCAAGAACCTATCAAAACTGGATAAATAAACAAGGTATTAATAGGTAGCTCACACCCCACCAACACTGACGTTAGAAAGAATTTCGCCTTTTTAAAAAACAACGCGTCATTTAAAACTTATCAGCATCCAAACTCTTTTATAAAAAGCTAAAATATTGCTAATCAACAAAATATATTTATACCTTTGTTGTGTATATTGAAATAAACTGTATTTTTGCGTGCTTAAAATTTTTTAGGAATTAAAACCTATAAATTATGAAAAAAGTAATAGTAATAGTTCGTTTACTTATATTATGCCTATTTATATTAGGGTTTAACGAATACAACATAATAACAAATACCATTGGTACCACAAAAGAACGTACAGAAACCATAAGTTCTGTTCCTACTGAAAACCAAAGTCATCAAAAGAAGTTCCAAATTCCTTTTATCGGAAATAATTTCATTGGATTTAAAGAAGCCTTAGCTTTTAAAGAATCTCAAGGTAATTATCAGGCTGTAAATTCACTTGGTTATTTGGGTAAATATCAATTTGGAAAATCTACCTAGAAAGGTTTAGAATCTACGATACCGAATCTTTTTTACAAAACCCAGAATTACAAGAAGATGCTTTCAGAGCGCTTTGTTCTTTAAATAAATGGATTTTAATTAGAGATATAAAAAGAAGTGTAGGTAAAAAAATTAATGGTGTAGAAATTACAGAATCAGGCATACTCGCAGCAGCTCATTTATCTGGGGCTGGCAACGTTAAAAAATATTTAAGAAGCAACGGAGCAAAAACATTTAGTGATGCATATGGAAGCTCTGTACAACTCTATATGAAGAAATTTTCTGGTTATGACACTACGTCTATTAAAGCAATTAAAAAACCAGTAATATAACCGTAATATTAATTTAGGTTCAAAAAAAGATAGTAAATAAAATTACAAATCTTTTTTACGCTTTATGAATTATAAAAATTGCTGGTCTTTTATGCAAATTTGGTTTTTCAAATTTCCAATCCTTAACCGATAACGTTCTGATATATTCGGTAGGCAATGTAATATCGCAGGCTATACATAATTTTGTAGATGCGGATAGGGTGTTTTTTAATTCTGTAAACATTTTTTCATTTCGAAAAGGTGTTTCAATAAAAATTTGAGATTGATTTTTATCTTTAGAAATTTTCTCTAATTTTTTTATCGCCGCTTTTCTTTCAGAATTATCAATTGGGAGATAGCCGTTAAAAGTAAAATTTTGACCATTAAATCCAGAAGCCATCATAGCTAAAACTATGGAAGAAGGCCCTACTAATGGAACCACTCTAATTCCTTTTTCATGAGCTAATTTTACAACATCAGCACCAGGATCTGCAATTGCAGGAACACCCGCTTCAGACAATAAACCAACCGAAGTACCTTGCTCACAAATATCTAAATACGTTCTTACTTCCGATTCTTGCGCATATTTATCAATTTTAAAAATAGTTAAGGAAGGTTGTGATTTTTTAGGAGTAATTTTTTTTATAAATCCACGTGCTGTTTTTTCATTCTCAACAATAAAATATGTCAAAGATTCAATTATTGTTTTTACAGAATAAGGCAACACCTCTAATGGTTCATTATCCCCTAATGTAGTTGGTATTAAATATAGTTTCCCTCTTTCAGTGGCCATTAATTTATTTTTTTTGCTATCAAATCACAAGCTTCATTTAACATTTTGTAAACGTTTTTAAAACCAAAATCCCCTCCATAATATGGATCTGGCACATCTAAATCTTCACCGGGAAAAACTTCATTCAAAATTAATTTAACTTTTGCTTTTTCATTTTCATCGCTAGCCAAAGCAACAACGTTATCATAATTTGACTGATCCATTACATAAATAAAATCAAAATTTTCAAAATCTTTCTTTGAAAATTTTCTAGCCTTTTGATCAGAAATATCAATTCCATGGTCATTGGCTACCGCAATTGATCTCCTATCGGGTTTTTCACCAACATGATAAGCACCTGTACCAGCCGAATCTATAAAAGTTTTATGTAAATAAACTTTTGACTTTAAAATCCCTTCAGCTAATGGTGAACGACAAATATTGCCCAAACAAACCATTAATACCCTAGTCATCACCTTTAAAATGTAAGTTTTTTTGTAATATCCTCAACGTACTTTTTAAATTGCTTATCTGTTTCCGTTAAATTATCAACGGTTTTACAAGCATGAAGTACCGTTGCATGATCTCTTTTTCCTATTTGTGAACCAATACTTGCCAATGAGGCTTTGGTCATTCTTTTTGCAAAATACATAGCCAATTGACGTGCCTGAACAATATGGCGTTTACGTGTTTTTGATTGTAAAGTTGAAATATCTATTTCAAAATAATTAGAAACTATCTTTTGAATATAATCTATAGAAACTTCACGTTTTGTATTCTTAACAAACTTATCAACAATTTGCTTGGTTAACAAAAGAGTAAATTCCTTTCTATTAAATGATGCTTGAGCAATCATAGAAATTAAAACACCTTCTAACTCTCTTACATTTGATTTAATATGTTTGGCAATATATTCAACAATTTCATCAGGCATCTCTACCCCATCTCTGTACAATTTATTTTTCAAAATCGCAACACGAGTCTCATAATCAGGAGACTGAAGCTCTGCAGACAACCCCCATTTAAACCTTGAAAGCAATCGTTGTTCAATATCCTGCATATCAACAGGTGCTTTATCTGAAGTTAAAATAACCTGCCTTCCGTTTTGATGTAAATGATTAAAAATATGAAAGAAAACATCCTGTGTTCCGGTTTTTCCAGATAAAAACTGTACATCGTCAATAATCAGTACATCTATCATTTGATAAAAATGAATAAAATCATTTCTAGTGTTTCCTTTAACAGAATCTATATATTGTTGTGTAAATTTTTCTGAAGATATATACAATACTGTTTTGTCTGGATATTTATCTTTAATTTCAACTCCAATGGCATGTGCAATATGCGTTTTACCCAATCCAACACCTCCATAAATAAGCAAAGGATTAAAAGAAGTACCACCTGGTTTATTTGCAACAGCAACCCCAGCAGAACGTCCTAATCTATTAGAATCTCCTTCTACAAAACTAGCAAAATTATAATTTGGATTTAATTGAGATTCTATCTTAACTTTCTGAATTCCAGGAATGATAAACGGATTTTTCAATTCACGCTTATTAATATCTAAAGGTGCATTTACACCTTGTGAACCAATAGGCTTTCTGTTTGAACTTGGAATTTTTACAGTATGTGGATTACTACTACTATAGTTGTTCTCCATTCTAACATCATAAATCAATTTAGCATCCTGCCCCAATTGTTTTACCAAAGCAACACGCAACAATTTAATGTAATGCTCTTCTAACCATTCATAAAAAAACTTACTTGGTACCTGAATTGTCAATGCTTCACCAGATAATTTAATAGATTTAATTGGTTCAAACCAGGTCTTGTAAGCTTGGGGTTTAATATTATCTTCTATAAATGATAAACATTCATTCCAAACTGATGATGCAGTTTTAGTCATTCTGTGACAAATAGTTTAATAGGTTAAAAATTAGCTGATTACTCTTTGTTAATATTGGTCTGTCTTTGGTACTACAAAAATGTGTATATTTTTCAGTATAAAAAAACGAAAACACTATTGATTATTAATTTTTTTTTACGTAAATAGACTGTCATAAATATACAAAATGATTTCAGATAAAATAGAATTTAGAGTAAGATATGGTGAGACTGATCAAATGAGTTATGCCTATCACGGAAACTACGCAGCATACTTTGAAATGGGACGTACAGAATGGCTAAGAAAATTGGGGGTTTCATATAAAAAAATGGAAGAAGATGGTATAATGCTACCAGTAATTAATTTAAATACAAATTACATAAAACCTGCAAAATATGATGATTGCCTCACTTTAAAAACCACTTTATTAAAAAGACCTTCTGCTCGTATTGAGTTTGAATTCGAAATTTTTAATGAAAACAACGAACTTTTAACAACTGCAATCGCGGTATTGGTGTTTGTAAATATGAAAACTAACAAACCAACAAGAGCACCCCAATATATTATGAAAATAATTGATGAAATTATGTAACAAATTCTTTCACCCTTACGCATCTAAGATCCAAGATTAATTGTTTAATTTTTGAAGCCTTTTTTTTCCGAACTGAAATTAAAAAGTCACAATCTAACTCCATTTTTTGTTGAATTAAATTAACGTGCTGTTCTTTAACAATGCGCATTACCTTGTTCATAACTTGGTATTCAAAAATTAACTGAAAAAACACATCCACTGTTTTTTCAACTATATTGGCTTCATTTAAAATTAATTTTGCTGTTGTTTTATACGCATTAATTAACCCACCAACCCCTAATTTAGTTCCTCCAAAATAACGAACCACAACCACTAAAACATTTGTAATATCTTTTGATAATATTTGGCCATATATTGGACTTCCTGCAGAATTATTTGGTTCACCATCATCATTTATTCTATAAGTCACCTGTTCAACACCCAATTGCCAAGCATAACACCAATGCCTAGCCGCATGGTGTTTTTTCTTTAATTGATTAATAAATATTTTAACATCATCCTCTGAAGCAATTGGAAAAACATAACCAATAAATTTACTTCCCTTTTCTTTGAAAAGCACATCGCCCTTAGCTATTTCGATTGTTTTATAAGTGTCTTTTTCTGAAGTCATAAAAAATTTGAATATACAAATATATCAAATCCGTAACGCTAAAATTTAAAACGAAAAGAATTATATTTGAATTACAATTTTACCAAACATGAAAAAAATTATTTCCTTTTTTACATTCACTATTTTATTATTTTCCTGTCAAACAGCTCCCCAAAAACAAGAGATTTCTAATACAACTCCAAATTCGTTTGCTATTGTAATACATGGTGGCGCCGGAGGAATAAAAAGAGCATTTATCACAGAAGAACAGCAAGAAGCTTACAGCATAAAATTAACAGAGGCTGTAGAGGCTGGATATAAAATATTAGAAAACGGTGGCATTTCTTTAGATGCTATTCAAGCCGCCATCAATACGATGGAAAATTCTGAATTATTTAACGCAGGTAAAGGCGCCGTATATAACAGTGATGGAAATCAGGAAATGGACGCTGCAATTATGGATGGAAAAACACTAAATGCGGGTGCTGTTGCCGGAATAAACCATGTAAAAAACCCAATTTTAGCTGCTCGTCTTGTCATGGATAGCTCAAGTCATGTATTACTTTCTGGAAAAGGCGCAGAAATGATGGCTTCCAAATACGGAATTGAAATGGTTGACAGCTCTTATTTTTTCACTGAAAAAAGAATGAATCAATTAAGAAAAATTCAGGGAAAAGAAGAAACAAAATTAGATCACACAGCTTATTTAATTAAAAACGAATTGATTGACGACCATAAGTTTGGAACTGTTGGTGCCGTAGCCATTGATAAATATGGAGATATTGCAGCTGGAACGTCTACAGGAGGCATGACTAATAAAAAATATGGCAGAATTGGAGATGTACCAATTATTGGAGGAGGGACATATGCCAACAATTTAACTTGTGGAATTTCTGCAACTGGAACTGGAGAATACTTTATTAGAACTGTTGCAGCTAAAGAAGTATCTAGCTTAATTCAATACATTAACAAGACACCTCCCGAGGCATTAAAAATTGTGTTATTTGATCAAATTGAACCACTAGGCGGCGAAGGCGGAATGATACTAATAGATAAATATGGTGAGGTTTATTGGGATTTTAACTCAACAGGCATGTTTAGAGCCTATAAAAAATCTAATGGAGAAATGAAGGTTGCAATGTTTGAAAAAACCAACAACTAATTAATAGTTTTTATAAACAATTAAAATATCATTTGATATTTTAATTGTTTCAAATGATGCCTTATTTAGCTTAGGAGCCATCAGCCCATCATTAAAAAAAACATCCCCAACAAAAACATAGGCTTCATCCCATAAATTTACATCAATAAATCCCTGTAAGGTTTTAGCCCCCCCTTCAATAATCATAGATTGAATTTCATACTTGTACAAAACTGCACAAATTTGTTGTGGTACATTTTTGCTGAAATTAATTTTTTCGAAAATTACATTTTCATTTGTTTTTTCCTTCTGCTCTGCTGCTGTAAAAACAATTGTTTTAATACTACCATCTAATAATTTACAATCTGAAGGCGCTTTAAACTCCCTATCAATAAATATTCTAACTGGATTCTCACCGCTCCAACTCCTTACATTTAACACAGGATTGTCATTTAAAACGGTGTTGGTACCAACCAAAATAGCGTGCTCTTTAGCACGCATTTTATGGACATACTGCTGTGAATACTCATTAGAAATCCAATTTGGTAATTTGTCAGATGTAGCATCTCTAACTTTATCAATAAAACCATCCTTTGTTTCTGCCCACTTCAAAATAATAAATGGACGCCTTTTATTATGAAATGTAAAAAACCGCTTATTTAAATTATAACATTCCGATTCAAGAACACCAACTAAAACATTACACCCATTATTTTTTAGGAAGGCCACCCCAGCTCCACTCACTTTACTATTAGAATCTATTATTCCAATCACCACATTTATAATTCCTTTTTCAACAATTAAATTTGCACAAGGGGGCGTTCTCCCTAAATGAGAACAAGGCTCTAAGCTCACATAAATAGTTGCTGCACTCAGTAACGATTTATCTTTAACAGCATTAATGGCGTTTACCTCTGCATGTGGTTCTCCTGCTTTTTTATGCCAACCCTCTCCAATAATGGTATCGTTATAAACTATTACACTACCAACCATTGGATTGGGATAGGTATTTCCTAATCCGTTTTTTGCCAATTGAATGCAACGTTTTATATATTTTTCATGTAAATTCACACGGTAAAAATAGCACAATAAAATGACTCCGAATAATTTTAAAATTAGAGAAATTAAACCAACGGAAAATGCTCAAATAGCAAAAGTAATTAGAGCTATTTTAATTGAATATGGAGTTCCAAAAGTAGGCACTGCCTACGCTGATAAAATGTTAGATAGCTTATCAGACGTTTACACTATTGAAAATGCTATTTATTTAGTTGTTGAAAAGCATGGTGTAATTTATGGTGGAGCCGGCATAAAACAGTTAGACAATTATCAAGGAAAAATATGCGAATTACAAAAAATGTATTTTCTGCCAGAAATACGTGGCATTGGATTAGGAAATAAAATGCTAGATATTTGCCTACAAAAAGCCATTAGTTTTGGCTTTGAAAAGTGCTATTTAGAAACCCTGCCATATATGGAAGAAGCTAGAAAATTATACAAGAAAGCAGGCTTTAAAAATTTAAATGCTCCTATGGGTAACACAGGCCATTTTTCTTGTAATTTATGGATGCTTAAAAACTTACAATGCAAATAATAAACTTTAGAACAACATTTTTTTCGACTTTAATTAACATTTATCCTGAAACCGAAATTCAATCATTTTTCAACATCTTAATTGAATTTAGATTGAAATTATCTAGAATTGAAGTCGCCTTGAACTCATATTATGAAATAAATGAAAATGATTTAACATTTCTTAAAAAAGCATTAATTGATTTAAAAACACACATTCCAATACAATATATTGTAGGAGAAACTGAATTTTTCGGCCTTACATTTAAGGTAAATGAGAACGTTTTAATCCCTCGTCCTGAAACAGAAGAATTAGTTAATTGGATAATTGAAGACACAAAACTTAAAACTCAAAATTCAAAATACCAAATTCTTGATATCGGCACAGGAAGTGGTTGCATTCCAATTTCGTTGGCAAAAAACCTACCAAACACAATAGTTTGTGCAGTAGATATTTCTCCTCAAGCACTTAAAACGGCCAAAAAAAACGCACAAATAAACAATGTTCATATTCATTTTATAGAAAAAAACATTTTAAACACTACCCGCCTACCTAATACTTATGATCTAATTGTTAGCAACCCACCTTATATACGCGATTTAGAAAAAAAACAAATGCAACAAAACGTACTAGACAACGAACCTCATTTGGCTTTATTTGTAAAAGATCAAAACCCCTTACTTTTTTACAATAAAATTGCTGAATTAGCAAAAGCGCATTTGACTAAAAATGGATGTTTATTTTTTGAAATCAACCAATACCTAGGGAAAGAAACAGTTGATTTACTACATACCAAAGGATTCAAAAATATTGAATTACGAAAAGATATGTTTGGAGCTGATAGAATGATAAAAGCCTCTATTAATAAACAAGTAAAAACCACCAAACATTAACATTTAGCCTAATCAAAATTTTCTATATATAAAAGTCAAAAAAGATTTATCTTTGCAAAATGAGATTAGACATCATTACTGTTTCACCTGATTTAATAAAAAGTCCGTTTGAATACTCCATTATTAAACGTGCTATTGACAAAAATTTGGTGGAAGTACACTTTCACGATTTAAGAACCTATGCATTAAATAATTACGGTAAAATTGACGATTATCAATTTGGCGGTGGTGCAGGTATGGTTTTAATGATAGAACCTATTGACCAGTGCATTTCAAAATTAAAATCTGAAAGAGATTACGACGAAATTATTTACATGACACCTGATGCGCCTACATTAAATCAGCAAACAGCCAATACATTATCACTAAAGGAAAATATGATTATCCTTTGCGGACACTATAAAGGTGTTGATCAAAGGGTAAGAGATTTATTTATTACAAAAGAAATTTCAATTGGCGATTTTGTTTTAAGTGGTGGTGAATTAGGAGCTGCCGTATTATGCGATACCATAATACGATTAATCCCTGGTGTTTTAGGAAATGAAACATCTGCACTTACCGACTCATTTCAAGACCATTTGCTCTCCCCTCCTGTGTACACCAGACCATCTGAATATAAAAAACTTAAGGTACCCGAAATACTTTTATCGGGGAATTTTCCAAAGATCGAAGAATGGCGTAATGAGCAAGCCTATGAACATACAAAAAAAATTAGACCTGATTTGTTGGAAGACTAATATTTTTAGTTAAATTTGCACACTCAAAATCAACCGCTGACGAAAATCGTGAATGTTGGTTTGAAAAAACCCATTAAAAAGTTTAAAATGGAAAATTTAGTAAAATTTATACAAGACGAATTTGTAACAAAAAAAGAGTTTCCAGAATTCCAATCAGGAGACACTATTACCGTTTATTACGAAATTAAAGAAGGTGAAAAAACACGTACTCAGTTTTTTAGAGGTGTAGTTATCCAAAGAAGAGGTACTGGAGCTTCAGAAACTTTTACTATCAGAAAAATGTCTGGTGATATAGGTGTAGAACGTATTTTCCCTATAAACCTGCCTGCAATTCAAAAAATTGAAGTTAACAAACACGGTAGAGTTCGTAGAGCACGTATTTTCTACTTTAGAGGTTTAACAGGTAAAAAAGCTAGAATTCAAGAGAAAAGACGTTAGTCCAATTTCTATAAAAATTTAAACCCGTTTTGTTATTCAAAACGGGTTTTTTTATTGTTACAAATCTCTATATTTAAAACAATTACATTGCTGTTTATATACTTTTGTAAATTTTTAAAACTTCCTTTTAAAATTACTAACCATAGGAATTAAAGTATTAAAATACAATTATGCATTTATATAAATAAATGCAACTTTTAAGAATTCGCAATAATTCAACTATTAAATTTAAACACTTCAACAAAAAGCCATGATAATGATAAAACAACATCAAGGCTTATCGTTTTTTAGTACATTATTATTTTCTCAATTTTCCACTTCAATTTTTATGTAATAATTATTACAAGCTCTTATTTATAACGTTTTCGGAATAGTTTTTTTAAGAAAATAGATTACTTTTACTTGACAATAATCAATACAAAATATAGTCTATCTTAAATTCTTAAATAAAGCTTTCAAAAAATACAAATAAACTATGAGTACAACACCCAAAATAATTTACACAAAGACAGATGAAGCCCCAGCTTTGGCTACTTATTCATTATTACCAATTATTGAAGCTTTCACAAAGTCTTCCAATATTGAAATTAAAACTAAAGATATCTCTTTAGCCAATAGAATTTTAGCTGTATTTTTAGATCGTTTACCCCCCGAGCAACTTGTAGCAGATGACTTAGCTGAATTAGGGCAATTGGTTAAAATGCCCTATGCCAATATTATTAAATTACCAAATATTTCAGCCTCCGTACCTCAATTAAAAAAAGCTATAAAAGAATTACAATCACAGGGCTATGATTTACCATTATATCCCAGTAATCCTAAAAATGAAGAAGAGAAAGCAATTCAAAAAAAATACAATTTAGTAAAAGGATCTGCTGTAAACCCTGTTTTGAGAGAAGGCAATTCAGATAGAAGAGCCCCTAAAGCAGTAAAAAACTACGCTAAAAAAAATCCACATTCAATGGGTGCTTGGTCTGTTGACTCAAAAACACATGTTGCTACAATGGATGCCGGAGATTTTTATTCAAATGAAAAATCAGTTACTGTTGACAAAGCAACCAACGTTAAAATTATACATACAAATAAACAAGGTAATATAACTGTTTTAAAAGAAAACATACCATTACTACAAGGTGAAATTATTGATGCCACCGTAATGAGCAAGAAAGCTTTAATTGCTTTTTTAACGGATCAAATAAAAGATGCTAAAGATAAGGGTGTATTGTTTTCGCTACACATGAAAGCAACCATGATGAAAGTTTCTGACCCTATTATTTTTGGTCATGCCGTAAGAGTTTACTTTAAAGATGTATTTGATAAACACAATGCAGTTTTACAAGATGTAGGCGTTGATGTAAAAAATGGTTTTGGAGATTTATTAACTAAAATTCAATTACTTCCCAATGATATAAGAGCTGAAATTGAAGTAGACATTAAAGGTTGTTTTGAAAACGGTCCAGAGGTAGCAATGGTGAATTCAGACAAAGGAATTACTAATTTACACATTCCAAGCGACGTAATTATTGACGCTTCAATGCCCGCAATGATTCGTACTTCCGGTCAAATGTGGAATACAGAGGGAAAACTTCAAGATACAAAAGCTGTAATTCCTGATAGTAGTTACGCTTCTATATACCAAACAACGATAGATTTTTGTATAAAAAATGGTGCTTTTGACCCAACAACAATGGGAACAGTTCCTAATATTGGATTAATGGCTCAAAAAGCAGAAGAATATGGATCGCACGATAAAACTTTTGAAATTTCAGAAGATGGAAAGGTACAGGTAGTTGACGAAACAGGAAAAATATTAATTGAGCATACCATTGAAAATGGTGATATTTGGAGAATGTGTCAGGTAAAAGACGCTCCAATTCAAGATTGGATTAAGTTGGCTGTCAACAGAGCAAAAGCAAGCCAAACACCTGCCGTTTTTTGGCTAGATAATAACAGAGCTCACGATGATGAAATTATTAAAAAAATAAACCTTTACTTACCAAACCATGATTTAACAGGGCTGGATATTCAAATAATGTCGCCACAAAACGCCACATTATTTACATTAGACAGACTTAAAAAAGGTTTGGATACTATTTCAGTTACCGGAAATGTGCTAAGAGATTATTTAACCGATTTATTTCCTATCTTAGAACTAGGAACTAGCGCTAAAATGTTGTCTATTGTTCCCTTAATGAATGGTGGTGGATTATTTGAAACTGGCGCTGGGGGTTCTGCTCCAAAACACGTTGAACAATTTGAAAAAGAAGGACATTTACGTTGGGATTCTTTAGGTGAATTTTTAGCATTGGCAGTTTCATTAGAGCATTTAGGTAAAAGTTATAACAACTCAAAAGCCTTAATTTTATCAGAAACCTTAGATGAAGCTACTGGGAAATTTTTAGATAATAGAAAATCTCCATCACGCAAGGTTGGTGAACTTGACAATAGAGGTAGTCATTTTTATTTAGCATTATATTGGGCCGAAGCATTAGCTGCTCAAAATAATAACACAGAATTGGCATCCCAATTTACAGAAGTTGCGAAGGAATTATTTAACAATGAAGCCACTATTGTTGAAGAACTAAATAAAGCTCAAAATGTACCTATGGATATTGGCGGCTATTACGAACCAAATGAAACTTTAGCTATTGAAGCTATGCGACCAAGTAAAACACTTAATAACATTATAAATAGTATTTAAAATATTTTAAATCAATTTAATTAAAAGCTTCAACCTTTAAGTTGAAGCTTTTTTATATTTTTGACTTATGAGTTTTACAAAAACAACAGAACACACCTCAAATTACAATCATTTGGAAAAAATGACTGTAAATCAATTATTGAATAACATAAACTCTGAAGATAAAACAATTCCTCTTGCAGTTGAAAAAATAATTCCTTCAATTGAAAAAATAGTAACTTCAACTGTTGCACGAATGAAGCGTGGAGGAAGACTTTTTTATATTGGAGCTGGCACCAGTGGCAGACTGGGAATTTTAGACGCTTCTGAATGTCCGCCTACCTTCGGTGTTTCACACAATATAGTCATTGGAATTATTGCAGGAGGAGACACTGCAATAAGAAAAGCAGTTGAATTTGCAGAAGACTCAACAACTCAATGCTGGGAAGATCTACAAAAATTTAATATCAATTCTTTGGATACCGTAATTGGAATTGCTGCTTCTGGCACTACTCCTTATGTAATTAGCGGATTGGAAAAATGCAACGAAAACAACATACTTACAGGCTGCATTACATGTAATGAAGGTAGCCCGTTAGGTGAAATCTCACAGATACCAATTGAAGTTGTTGTTGGCCCTGAATTTGTTACTGGAAGTTCAAGAATGAAAGCAGGAACCGCTCAAAAGCTCATATTAAATATGATTTCAACCAGCGTTATGATTCAACTCGGAAAAATAAAAGGGAATAAAATGGTTGACATGCAATTATCTAATAATAAATTAGTTAATAGAGGAACCAAAATGCTCATGGAAGAATTAAAAATTCCCGAAAAAGAAGCAAATGCTTTGCTTCTTAAACACAAAAATGTGAGAACAGCCATAAACATGTACATAAATGGGAACACATAAAAAACAGTTGGTTAAAGGATTAAAATATGAATTAGGCGCGTTACCACTTTTATTGACAGCTCCTATTTTAATTACCATTGGATTTAAAGCAATTAAACAACAAAACAATTATTTGTTTCTTATTGCTGGAATTGTTTTAGCAATTATTGCCATTGTTATTGGTTTTTTAGGAATACGGATTATTTTAAATGCACTTTTTAATAAAGATTAATGAAGTTGTTAAAATTTAAAGCTTGGGAATATTGGCCAACTTACATGTTTTACCTTCCAAATATTCCTTATGCTGTCTATTTAGCCTTACGTGCAAAAAATTTAGTTTTCTTTTCTGCTACTAACCCTTGTATAAAACATTCGGGCAATGGTAGTGAATCAAAATTCGCTACAATTAAATTAATTCCAACTGCATTTAAGCCCATATCTATTTTTATTAAAGCCAACGCAAGCATTGATAATACATTAGACAAAGTATTCAAAAATAAAATTAAATTCCCATTAATTATAAAGCCCGATGTTGGTTTTAGGGGGTTATTGGTTAATAGAATTACAACTAAAATCGAACTAATTACATACCTTAAAACGCACCAAAATTTCAACTTAATAATTCAAGAATTTGTAGATTATAAAAATGAATGTGGTATTTTTTACCATCGTTTACCAAACCAGCAACACGGAAAAATAACATCTATTACACTTAAAAAATATTTGACTATTATAGGTGATGGAAACACAACTCTCGTAGAGTTAATAAACAAAGACAAAAGAGCAATTTTATACCTCCAACTTATAACTGAACTTCACCAACAAAACTTCCATTTAATTCTTAAAAAGGGGGAGAAATTTATTTTAAATTTAATTGGCAATCATTCAAAAGGGACCCAATTTATAAATGGAGCACATTTGATAAACCATCAATTAGAAATTGCCATTGACTCTGTTTTACAACAAATACCAAATTTTTATTATGGTAGATTAGATATCAAATACAATTCATTTGAAGATTTAGAACAAGTAAAAAATTTCAAAATAATTGAACTAAACGGAATTATTTCAGAACCAACACATATTTACGATTCAAGTAAAACAACATATATTAAGGCTTTAAAAGAAATAAGAAATCATTGGAAATTGATTTATAAAATTTCAACAACCAATCATAAAATTAACAACGTTAAATACACCCGCATTTCTGATTTTTTTAATAGCTTAATACAATTAAAAAAATATATCAAACAAGCTAAAGCAACACATTTAACACCAAATAAAGTTCTTTCACAAAATAGTTAACTCAAAAAATTCATACTTCTCTTTTTCTGATTCCCCCTATTTCTTACAATAACTTTATTAAAGTAATTGTACTCAAAATAAAAAATATGATACTCAGTACCCTATTTATATTTTTTGTAATAAAAGAAACTTTCTTAGAAATTAATTCTGAAAAATAAATATAAGTATTTAATAAAAGAAAAGCACCTAGAAGAACACCAACCATAAATAAAAACATATATGGCTGATCAATAATAAGTTTATTTTTAGTTGCTAAATAAGTTGAAGTGGCAATATAAAAAGGAATTGTTAACACATCTAAAATAGCAGTTAC